>Ga0209723_1003384_pt1 | contig 19268 bp, 13 predicted proteins | sample BiotimSIPDNA_2_FD_185750 | JGI IMG/M metagenome (GOLD analysis project Ga0209723, IMG submission 185750) | Anaerobic biogas reactor microbial communites from Washington, USA - Biogas_R2 time_0 SIP DNA (SPAdes) (version 2) | ecosystem: Engineered > Bioreactor > Anaerobic > Unclassified | place... | reverse complement strand
TTTTTCGCCGGCCGTATATATCTTCTCTTGCCCGGGAACCTTCCTGGAGGCGCGCAACTCCCTCACGATATCTCCGGCGGTCTTGCGGAACCGCTCGACCGGAAGGAAATGCTCTATGTTGATGGCCAGGAAGAAATGCCCGATACCGAGGGCATGCGGATGCCCGGCTTCGTCGTAATCGTGAAGCCCGGAGAGAAAGGCCCCTTCCTGAAGCGCAGATGAAAGGATCTCGACCATCGTCGCAAGCCCATATCCCTTGTGCCCTCCCATGAGCTCGCCGCTGCCGCCAAGAGGCAGAAGCGCAACTTTCTTCCTATCCATCAGAGCAGTCAAATCTCTGCTGTCGGTCACCGGGGTGCCGTCTTCGCTGATCACCCAGCCTTCCGGGATCGCAACGCCCGCACGGGCGGCAACTTCGAGTTTCCCGCGGGGAGCAATCGAAGTGGCGGCATCGAATGAAAAATCGAAAGCCTCATCAGTGGGGGCGCAGAAGGCAATCGGATTGGTCCCCAGCATCGGCTCGGTGCCGAAAGTAGGGGCAATGGAGGGATGGGCATTCGTTACCGCTATTCCGATCATCTCCTCTTTGGCAGCCATGCCGGCGTAGTATCCGGCAATTCCGTAATGGCTGGAATTCCGGACGGCAACAGCTCCCAGACCGTACTGGCGGGCTTTACCAAGCGCCATCTTCATAGCGTGGTGACCGACAACCATTCCCATCCCGTTGCCGCCGTCGATGACGGCGGTCGTGGCGGTTTCGTTGCACACGGTCCAGCGCGTGACCGCACACTGGAGTCCCGCCTTTATCCTGTCGCAGTACCACTTCAAATGGGCGATGCCATGCGAGCGAACTCCGATCAGATCGGAGGCAATCAACACATCGGCGATTATCTCGGCGTCTGCCGCCGGGATGCCCACCGCAGAGAGCACATCAATCACGAACCCGGTCAGCCGCTTCACCGGCACGAAGACGCTTGCCTCGGCCATAGCGTTACTCCTCGAACATTTTGCCCGGATTGAGTATGTTCAGCGGATCGAGCGCCCGTTTGATCGAGCGTTGCACATCGACTGAAACGGATCCCAGCGCCTCTTCCATGTACGGTCGCTTCATAACGCCCACACCATGCTCTCCCGAGAGCGTGCCGCCTGCATCAAGCGCGACCCGGAAGACTTCGCGCACCATTTTCTCCACCTTTTCCCATTCCTCGGGTTTGCGCTTATCAAAGAGAATGTTCGGGTGGAGGTTGCCGTCTCCGGCGTGGCCGAAGATTACGATGGGCAATTCATACCTGGCGCTGATGGCGCGCAGCTGCTGCACTACCTCCGGTATGGCGCTGCGCGGAACGGTAATGTCTTCACCCAGCTTGTTGGGCGCCTTGCGCGCTAGCGAAGGAGAAATCGACCGGCGCGCCTTCCACAGTCCCGCACGTTCGGCCTCGCTCTGGGCCACTTTGACCGAGCGCGCTCCATTCTCCCTGCAGATGCGCCCTGCGGCTTCGGCTTCCCTGATGACCGCCTGCTCGTCGGGGCCGTCGGTCTCCACTATAAGGGTTGCCTCGACATCGGTCGGCAATCCCAGATGCATCGCCTCTTCGATGCACGAAAGCGCCGTCTGGTCCATCAGCTCCAGGCTTGCGGGCACGATGCCTGCCGCGATGATTGCGTTGACGGCGCGCGAGGCACATGCCAGCGACTCGAATTCGGCAAGCGCCGTTTTCGCGAATTTCGGTTTTGCCACCAGCCTGAGGAGCGCTTCCGTGATCAAACCCAGGGTCCCTTCCGAAGCGGTAAACAGCGACGTCAGGTTGTATCCGGTCACATCTTTAATCGGCTTGCCGCCGGTTTTCACGATCCTGCCGTCTGCCAGAACCACGGTGAGCCCGAGGACGTAGTTGCCGGTCACCCCGTATTTCAGGCAGCGCGCGCCTCCCGCATTGCATGAGATGTTTCCGCCTATCGTTGAATGCCTGATGCTGGAGGGATCCGGCGGATAGAAGAGTCCGATCTTCTCTACTTCAGCCTGAAGATCGGCGGTGACGACTCCGGCCTGTGCCAGTACGGTCGAATTGCCTTCATCGATCTCGAGTATTCTGTTCATGCGTGTGAAGCAGACGACGATCCCGCCCGGGCGAGCCGGAATTGATCCGGCCGCAAGGCCCGAACCCATCCCGCGAGGCACAATCGGGATGCGCAGCTCCGCCGCCATTTTGACAATCCGGGATACCTGCCCGGTCGTCTGAGGCAGCACTACGACATCCGGAGTCCCTTCGGCGAAAGTGCCGTCGTAACTGTAGACCGCAAGATCCTCAGTCGTGCGCAGCACCCCGTCTTTGCCGACGATTCCGGCAAGGTTTTCGATGACTCTACTCTCCATCTGCTCCCCCATAGGCTTCATCCAACAGTGTCACCGGATGGACCACGCGAACCGGCAGACCGTGGCGCTTAAGTCCGGTATTCAACTGCATCTGGCATCCGGGACAGCCTGAGGCTATCACCGTCGCTTCGGTCTTGGCGATATTGTCGATCTTGCGCCCCAGCACTCTGGTGGACGTTTCGTAATGCGTGATGAGCTGGCTCCCGGCCGAACCGCAGCACCAATCGGCTTCCGGCAACTCGACAAACTCGAGCCCTTCTATCATCGACAGCAGTCTGCGCGGCTCGTTCCAGATCTTCTGACCGCGCCTGAGGTGGCATGGGTCGTGATATGTCACCTTTCTCTCGACGCGGCCGGCCGGCTTGCGCAAGGGAATCTCGCATAGGAACTCGCTTATGTCCTTCACGCTGCGGCCGAACGCTTCCGCGCGCGCCTTCCATTGCACGTCCTTCGCCAGGAGCGAGCCGTATTCCCTGAGCATCGATCCGCAGGTGGCACAATCGGTAATGATTGTATCAACGTTGCAGCGCTCGAAAACCGCGATATTGTGGCGGGCCTGTTCTTCGACCAGATCCGGACGCCCATACCCCTTTGCCGGCATTCCGCAGCATTCGACCTCTTTGGGAGTTATCACGGTGCATCCGTTGCGCGCCAGCACACGCAGTGTTGCGGCGCTCTGGGAGGCAAAGAGCAGGCTCTGGGCGCATCCAAGAAAGAAGCCGACCCGGCGCCGCTCTTCTCCGTATGCTCTTGTGACTTCCGGCAGGACGCGACGCAGCGGGCGTACGGGGATTTTGGGAAGCATCGCTTCAAGGTCGCGCAGCTTCTGCGGCATCAGCCGGTTCAGTCCGAGCAGATAGAAGAGCTTGCGCACGCCCAGAGTTTCGTACAACCGCAAAGGGAGCGTGGCCACCTCGATCCTTCCGGCATTAGAAAGCAAGTCTCCGAACAGAAACTCTTTCCATTTCGCCGGGCGGAGCTGTTCCTGAACATGGCGCATCGACAGCGCCAGGTCAGCCGGCTTGATTCCCACCGGGCAAAGATCGTTGCACGCCATACAGGCAAAGCACCCGTACATCTGCTCGATCAGGTTCGGGCTGAGTTCCAGTTCTCCCTGCAATCCCTTGCGCGCAAGCGCCACACGGCCTCTCGGCGAAGCGGTTTCCTTAAGGTACTCGCGGTATGTCGGACACGCTGCCAGGCAGAGTCCGCAGCGGATACAGTTGTGATACGCACCCTCTTCGGGCTTCACCAGATTGTTTTCTTCCATATGATTCCATCCTGCACACCAGATCCGCTACCACGCGGAGGCGTCAAGCACGGCCTTGATGATGCCGTCTTCGTGACGCTCGTAAAGGCCGTATGCGCTTTCGGTTTCACGCATCGGCAGACGATGGGTGACGAGGCGTGACAGCTCTTCCCGATGTGCAAGATAAAGGTCCTGCGCCTTTGTCAGATACTTCGACCAGTCCGGTGTGACGGTGCCGAGGAGCAGGATGTTCTTGCGGAAGAAGATCTCGTACTCGAACGTGTATACCGGATTATCGGGTACGCCGAAAGCGACCACGGTACCGTATTTACGCACCAATTCCAAGCAATCATTGATCGTGTTCATCTGGTGTCCCACGGCTTCGATGATGATATCCGGGGGATTCCATTCATCCGGTACCGCGCGGACGTCGTGCACGAGTTCTATGCCACGCCGTAATACCGTCTCCGTCGCTCCCATGCTGCGGGCGAAACGGCACCGGTGTTCGACCGGATCGATTCCTGTGACGGAGGCGGCCCCATTAGTCTTTGCGAGCCAGCAGAACATCTGCCCTATGGAACCGAGTCCCATGACGGCCACCGATTTTCCCCGAATGTCGCCAAGGCGATCCATAGCGTTGATGACCGTGGAAAGCGGCTGGATGATGCATGCAGCGGCGGGATCGCCTGTCTCAGGCTTCAGAAGAATAGTCTTGGAGGCCTGGGCCAGAAAGAATTCGGCAAGCCCGAGGTCGCCGTCCGGAATCGCAAGCACCTGTTGACCGGGGCGAAACCTGTCGGAAGAACTCTTTACCACTTCTCCGACGCACTCGTGGATCGGGGCGCCTGGCGCCAGCGGATAGTTCCGGTAGCGCTTGTTCCCTGTAAAGAAAGGGATGTCGCTGCCGCACGTCATAGCCCAATCGGTCCGGACCAGAACGAGGTCTTTGCTGTCGTGCGGAATTTCGGGAATCGGTATGTCCACACGCCCGAATGATCGCGGGCGCACGACCTGCCACGCCTTCATCAACATTTCTTCAGATCTCCTGAACGACAGGGAGCGTCAGAAGCGCATGCGGCACAACCAGCACGTCCAGGGAAGTACCCAGTGCCCGTGCTGCAGTGCGCAAGGCTTCGTCCATTGTCCCGGCAGGAGTCATTTTGCAGGCTGCCACGATTTCAGGACATTCACTCCCGACTATGATCACATTAGTCTGTTCCAGCACCTTGGCCACGACGAAGGCGCGCTGCTGGCCGGGAGGGTACCCGTTTCGGCGCGCGTCATCGAGGATCGACCTGATGTCGGGCATATCCCGCATGGCGGTGAAAAACCGCTGCTCCCCTGGACCGCTGCCGGCCCCCTCCTCACAACGGGCAGGTATGATCAGGTATCCACCCGGTTTGACGACGCTGGTCGGGGCGAAAAACAGGTAAGACGCAGCTCGGCTTGCCTGGTACAGATTGCTGTCTTTCGGGAACCCGACACCCCCGATCGCTACGTCGTACTGCTTTGGAACCGGTACCTCATAGATGGTGCGGGCGAAGGAGACAAGGTCCATGAAGGCTTTCTCCGGATCACCCGCAGCGACTCTGAGAATGCGTTTGTCGTCGTCGAGCACGACATTGACTATGAACTTGAGGCCGCCTCGGCGCGCTGCTTCTCTGACCGCTTCGTGGAAGGGGTTTCCGACGATCCTCCCCAGGCGCGTTCCCGGGTGATCGACGATTGCCGGTCCATGCGAAAACGCGATCAAGTTCTCCCCGGCAGCCCCTACCGCAAGAGTTTTGCTTCCTCCGGAGTACCCGGCGTACTGGTGCGGTTCCACGATTCCGGTGGCTATCACGAGATCTGATTCAATCGCCGCCCGATGCACCGACACGGGCATGCCGATGTCGGTTACTCCGAGGTCGACCAGCACCGACGGATTCTGCGGCTCACTGTCGATCACCCTGTAGCGTTCGACTACTCCGGCCCCGAGTTTCTCTACCTTCTCTTCATGAGTCGAAGCCCGGTGCATTCCGACTCCGCAGAGCAGCGTGATGTCCTGATCGCGCACGCCCGCCTGGGAAAGCTCCGATAGGATGGCTGGAACGAGCAGTTCGTCCGGACACGAACGCGTCACGTCAGTGAAGACGATGCAGACACGGTCGCCTGAATGCGCCATCTGCCGCAGCGGCGGAGTGCCGATCGGGTGCGAAAGCGCCTCCGCGACAGCCTCGCTTCGGTCCGGGACAGGCTTTGCAGGTTTGGACACAACGACGTCAGCCCGCATTCCGGCGGGAAGCGAAAACTCGATTTTTCCTTTCCCATACGGGATCTCGTACATCGCGCCGCCTCCGCTTCTGGTTTCGCGATACGAAAGCTTGTTCCGTTCTGCAGAATAGATCGCCCTGCTTCCCCTTGTCAAATCTCCTTTAAGATTTGGACTTTAAGATTTGGACACCCACAGAAGCCCCCGCTAAGAACTTTAACAGTTCACCGCCCTCCAACGAAATTGGAACATAAACCTGGACACCCATGAACCTGTTCCCTCCGGAGAATAGAATTTTGGACACCCATGGAATCAGCCGGTGCCGTGAGAAACGAACTGAAACTGGTGGGTGTCCCAGTTTTTCCGCCGGCGGAGAACGGTGGGTGTCCAGGATTGGCGTTAAAAAGCTTTACAGTGGAGGAGCTACTAAAATATTCTGTTCCGGCTAATGAAAGTGCTTGACATAGAGTGAAAACAGAACCTATCATGAAACCGGTTTCCGCATAATGGAACAGAGACTGGAGGTCTGAATATGGCTAAGGTGCCGTTTGTGAAAGCCGCGGATGTGCAGGGTGAATTTCGCACTCCACCCCGTACTTCGAAGCTTCTGCTCGCTCCCAAATTCGGGGGCGTCAACAGCGTGTCGATGGGTATGAACATCACTGAGGTTGGCAGCATGATCCCTGACCACGTCCACGAGGAATCCGAAGAGGTTCTTTTCCTGATCAGCGGAAAGGCGCGGATCGTCATTGAAGGAGAGGGTTCGTGGGAAATCGGTCCGGAGACTGCGTTTTATTCGCCGATGGGCAAGAAGCATCGGGTCGAGAACATCGGTGATGAGCCGCTCAAGATCGTCTGGTGTTACAGTCCCGCTCTGCCGTCACATTGCAGCTAATCAATCAACAACTATAGGAGATAAGCAGTCATGATTTTTGAATCAACTCGCAAGGCCATGAAGAAACTGGGCCTGCCGGAAGGCGACGCTTTCGATCTGCCGTCATCAACCAAGAGGTTCCCCGACGGAGCGGCTTTCCGTATTGAATGCCCGACAGTCAATTCCGCGGACACTGTGGCAGCCCTGCTGGACACTGCCACCAAGACCGGCGTCACGATCAACCGTATCACTGAAACTTTCGGTATGTTCCGCCACACGGCTGCTGAGATCAAGCAGTACTGCCGGCTCTGCAACCAGTATGGATGCGAACTGCTCCTCTCCACCGGTCCCCGCGCCACGTATGACACCGGCGCCACGGTTCTGTCTCCTCAGGGTGTAAGGGTCAGCTATCGTCTTCGCGGCATGGAACAGCTCATTCGCGCAGTTGAAGACATCAAGCGCGGTTACGAACTCGGCTGCCGTGGCTTCTTAATTTATGACGAAGGCATGCTGTGGACCGTCAACGAGATGCGCAAGAACGGCGATCTCCCGAAAGACATTGTCTTCAAGTGCTCGGCACATCTTGGCCACTGCAACCCGGCTTCCGTGAGGCTTCTGGCCCAGCTCGGCGCCGACAGCATCAACCCGATCCGCGACCTGCAGATCCCGATGCATGCAGCGCTCCGCCAGGCGGTCGACACTCCGCTTGACGTTCACACCGACAACCCTCCGGGATCGGGCGGATTCATCCGCGTATACGAAGCTCCCGAAATCGTCCGCGTTGCGGCTCCGGTCCATTGCAAGACAGGAAACTCCGTCATCGGCGGCCACGGCGAGATGACCGGCGCCACGGAAGGGAAGAGAATGGCTGAGCAGGCGACGATCGTCGTCGAGATGATCAACAGGTTCCAGCCCGAGCTGAAACAGTCCGGAAAGCGGACCGCTGATATGTGCGTCCCAGCCGTCTAACACCTGATCATTCATTAAGGAGGAGTCATGGGAAATTGGGAACTGCCGCCGAAAGGTGGTCTCATGGAGACCCCCGGCGTGTATCTCCAGACCATGAACATGACGCAAATCAATGAGCGCCTCAAAAAGAATGACATCATCATCATTCCGGTAGGAAGCACTGAATGTCATGGGGCGGCTCAGCCGATTGGCGAAGACACCTTTCTTGTAACGCGCATGGCCGAACAGGTCGCGCTCAAGACTGGTTGTACGGTCGCCATGCCCGTGTGGTACGGCTCGCATCCCTACAATCACCTGGGGATGCCGGGCACGGTCGTAGTGCCGGAAGACACCTTCCTGGCAAATCTGCGGGCCATCATCGCAGGTCTGTGGAACATGGGGTTCCGCAAGCAGATCTTCCTCAACGGGCATGGACAGGAGGAAGTCATTCCTCTCGCACTTCATCAATGGGCCAAGAAGTATCAGGTCCCAAGCATGTTGATTTCGTTGCACTGGCCGACTGTCATTCACGACTACCTGAAGGACAAAGCCCACGGAGGCCCCTTCGAGACCCGTTTCCAGCATGCGGACGAAGCGGAAGCATCCTACTCTCTGGCGCTTTTCCCAGAGTTCTGTGACATGAAGTTGGCTGTCGACAGCAAACCGTCAGGATTCCTTCCTCCCGGACACGTGGACGGAGGAGGAGAAGTCTATCACCTCCCTATCAAGGGTCACGAGCACGTGGGACTCAGCGGTACCGAAGTCCTGGTCTACCCCGAAGGAGTGATCGGCAGTCCGACGCTTGCCAGAGCTGAAAAGGCCTTCAAGGGCCTCGAAGTTCTGCTGGATTACATGTGCAAGCTGATGGATGACATCCTGACTCGTTTCCCGGCAGGGAAATTACCCCCGGCCGAGAAGACTACAATGAGAGATCCTCAGGAGATCGAGGCGCTGCTGAAGGGTCCTTTGAATGGCGGGAAGCACCTGTACACGATCGCATATCCACCCTAAGCGTTTCATCCTGCCTTTGCAATGCGGAGGGTGCAGTTTCGGCCCTCCGCATTCATCCAGGGCGACCTCGAATCCAAAGGAGGTTTGTTTTGTCTCAGTCAGTACGCGCCGTTGAAAGAGCTCTGGACATCTTACTCTGCTTCACCCACGAAGAGCCCACCCGCTCCCTTACCCAGATAGCCGAAGCCATCCACATGTCGAAGACGACCGTCCACCGTCTTCTGGCGACGCTCGAGAACAAACGGTTCATCACCAGGGACAAGGTAACCGGCTTGTACCGGCTCGGCTTCCGGTTTGTCGAAATGTCCTCGATTGTTCTCCAGGATGTCGATCTTCACCGTTGGTCCCGTCCCTACCTCGAAAGCCTGGCGACTGAATACGGAGAGACCGTCGATCTGGCCATACTCGACGGATCGGACGTGATCTATCTCGAAGTGATTGAGAGTCCGCAGCGGGTCAAGCTCGCAGCGGCAATCGGGCAGCGCCTGCCGGCTTTCTTTACGGCTTCCGGCAAGGCTCTGCTGGCGTATATGCCCGAAGACCAAGTCAGGGAAATCATCAGGAAGAACGTTGCGGAAAACCCCACCCGCCCCAAAATGCCGATGGAAGAGATGCTCGAGGAACTGCGGGCTGCCGCCGAGCGCGGTTACGCCATTTCTGAACAGGAATATGAAGAGGCGATTAACGCAGTCGCGGTCCCTATCTTCGATGCCAATCAAGCCCCGATCGCCTCGATTGCCATAGTCGGTCCTTCATTCCGGGTTACTAAAGACCGGCTCCCCGAGCTGGGCAATTCGCTGCGCAAAATGACCGAGACTATTTCCAACGAAGTAGGACGCGTAGCCTTGTCCTCGATCGTGGCAAAAGTCCGCGTGAAATAACGCAGCCGGGTGATCGGCTCATGCCCTTCTTCCACTTCTTCGACTGGCAGTTGCAAATTCCACTTTTAGCAGGTATTTTACTAAGGATCCTGTCAGAAGTAGCAATTTGGCAGGGCAAATATCGAGTTTCACTAATGGCTTCAGAAAAGCACTCGGCTGCTTCTTCCGGCAAGAATCTCCCCTGTGCGGTGCGGGTGTCACCCACGACGGAACGGTCTCTCTTTGATGCGCTGTTCGCGGCATCTCCCGATGCGCTTGTCTTCACCGACGGCAGTGGGGTCTGCATCGACGTCAACCCAGCCTCCGCCTCCATCTTCGGCCTTCCTCCTGAACAACTTACAGGTAAGAAGATCCGGGAGTTCATTCGATCCGGGGGAGATCCGGAAAGGCCTTTTCTGCAGGGCGAATACACGCTGGTGCGTCCGGACGGCAGCACCATCGAGGCGGAGTGCTATGCCATCCCCGACGTTCAGCCCGGCATGCACCTTTCGGTTATCCGCGATATCAGCCACCGCAAACTGGTTGAGGGTGAACTGCGCAAGGGCAAGGAGCATCTGGCCCGGACACAACAGATTGCCCATCTCGGAAGCTGGGAACTTGATCTTCTCACAAACAAACTGACGTGGTCGGATGAGGTCTATCGGATTTTCGGTCTGGAGCCGCAGGAATTCGGCGCTTCCTATGAAGCCTTCCTGGAGAGAGTCCACCCGGAAGACCGCGCTGCCGTTGACGCTGCATATACGGGCTCCATCGCACAGGACCTTGACAGTTACGAGATCGAGCACCGGGTGATCAGGAAATCAACCGGAGAGGTGTGCTGGGTGCAGGAAAGATGCCAGCATTTTCGCGACCAGGACGGCAAGATAGTCCGCTCGCTGGGAATGGTGCTCGACATAACAGCTCGCAAGAAGGCTGAGGAAGAGTTGCGCGAGAGTGAGAACAGGTGCCAGGTCCTGTCGGAAGCGACGATCGAAGGAGTGGCGATCTCAGACGACGGCCGGATTATAGACGTGAACGATCAGCTGGCGCACATGCTCGGATATTCCCGCGAAGAAATGGTGGAGATGGACTTCGCATCATTCTTCGCCCCGGAAGACCGGCAACAGGCGATCTTCAACATGGATCTCTCCGGCGAATCAGCGACCGAATACCGGGTCGTTTGCAAAGATGGCCGCCGGCTGACGGTCGAGATGCGGACCAAGAAGATCACGTACAAGAACCGCCCGGTGTGGATGACGACCATCCACAACATCACAAAACGGAAAGAGGACCAAGAAGAGCAGCTGCTCTATACCGAGGTCCTGCGCGTTTTGAATCGAAGCAGCAATGAGATATCGGAATCAATCCGCGAAGTGGTCCGGCTGATTCGCGAGTTGACGGCTTTCGACGCAGTGGGGCTGAGACTTCGCAAGAACGACGACTTCCCCTATTACGAGCAGGAGGGCTTTTCCGAAGAATTCGTTCGCAGGGAAAACGTTCTCTGTTCCAGCTGCGAGGTCTCCTGCGGCAAGCCCGTTCTCGATTGCCTGTGCGGACTGGTGCTTTCAGGAACGACGGAAGGAGAATTATTTACTGAAGGAGGGAGCTTTTGGACCAACTCCTTCTCGAAAGACTTGATCTCCGAAGTCATCGAGAGCCAGGGGAACCGCAATTTCCGCAGCAGCTGCGTCGACAGCGGGTATCGGTCTCTCGCCCTGATCCCGGTTCGTTCAGGAGAAGAGATCATCGGTATGCTGCAGCTCAATGACCGCCGCGAAGGATGCTTCTCGCTCGATAAGATTCAGTTTTTCGAAGGTCTGGCGGATCAGCTCGGGCTGGCTTTCAAACGCATGCAGGTCCAGGAAGAGTTGCAGGCGTTGAATGAATCGCTTGAACGGCGCGTAGCCGAAAGAACCGCGGAGCTCGAACAACGATCCGGACAGCTGAGACTGCTTGCCTCGGAATTGACGATGGCAGAACAGCGTGAACGGCAGAAACTTGCCCAGATACTGCACGACGGCCTGCAACAGATCCTCGTAGGGGCCAAGTACCGTCTGGCCCTCCTGGAGCGGACACCCCATTCAAGGCATCTTGCGTCTGAAGTCACCGACATTATCGACGAAGCTATCGCGACATCGCGCTCCTTGACCGCCGAACTGAGCCCGCCGATTCTGCACCAGAGCGGGCTGCTGGCAGGCCTGGAATGGCTCCGCCAGTGGATGCACAACAAACATGGGCTGACGGTCGATCTGATCGTCCGCGACAACCTTGTCCTGCCCCCGCAAGATATTTCAGTTTTCCTGTTTCAGGCCGTTCGCGAGCTTCTTTTCAACGTCGTGAAACACTCCGACGTTGAGTCGGCACGGCTGGAGGTAGTCCAGTCGGACGGTTTCATCAAGGTCACGGTCGAAGACGAAGGGACGGGCTTTGACCGGTCACGCCTCAGAGTCTCGGGTGGGAGCGCCGGAGGATTTGGGCTTTTCAGCCTCAACGAGAGGATAAATGTCCTCGGCGGACGGATGGAGATTGAAACGACGCAGGGGAGCGGAAGCCGGATTTCCCTTTTCGCCCCGCTCACATCCGGCAGTGAGTTCTCTTCAGATGACGATGCTGAAGCCGACGATGCCTCATCGTCGGGCGGGAATGCCTCCGAGGCAGCCGCGGCCAGGAAGAAGACGCGAATCGTGCTCGTCGACGACCACATCGTAATGCGTCAGGGGCTCGCCGGGCTGCTCAGGGAGGAGCCGGACCTCGAAATAGTGGGAGAGGCTTCCGACGGTGAACTTGCCGTCAAACTCGTGCGCGAACTGAAGCCGGATGTAGTCCTGATGGATATCGGAATGCCGAAAATGGACGGCATCCAGGCGACGCGCATCATACATTCGGAACTCCCTTCCGTGCGCATCATCGGGCTCTCCATGTTCCAGGAAGGTGAGCAGGCGGAAGCGATGCGTGAAGCCGGCGCCTCAGCGTACGTGACCAAGAGCGGTCCGTCCGAATCAGTTATTTCCGCCATCAAGTCCTGTACCAAAGCCGGGCGACGGCCACGTCTGGAATTCGCCGGCATCTGACAGATCAGATCACTTTGCAGCCATAGCCAGGCGTCCACGCACTGCGTTGAGCAGTTCGGGAATGCTGCTCTTCTTCGAGAGGTATATGGTTTGACTGGTTGATTCCGTGGCGTTTTCATCCTTTGTGATCAGGCCGGTAAGAAAGATGACCGGTATGTCACTTGTGCGGCCGGATGCCCTGAGTTTGGATACCATTTCGCCACCATCCATGACGGGCATGTCGACATCACTGATGATGAGGTCGGGCAGTTCCCTCGCAGCAATTTCAAGCCCTTCCTTGCCGTCTCCCGCGGTAACAATCCTGTAGCCATATGACGACAGTTTCAACTCCAGAGCTTTTCGCATGGTGCGGTTGTCGTCGACGATCAGTATCTTCCGGGCATCTGCCGCTTGCTCCATTTGTCTTTACCTCCCTGCGATGAAACGGGGTACAACTCTTTCTTATCGACCGCAGGAGCGGACATGCTTACTCAGGATTCAACAAGGTCCGACGTTTCTGAAAAAATCTGCGGTTCGGCGCTGCCCTCGATGCCTTCCTGCGGATTCGACTCTTGTAACCGCCCATTGAGTGCCTTTTTTCTAACTTGGGTCCGTTTCACACTACCAACCTCAACACTTCATAATCGAGCCCGATTTTCCGTCCGATAGGTTTCCTGAAAGGAGAACTTTTATGAGACCAGCACACGCATTAACTGTGGGATTTGCAGTGCTTCTGATCTGTGCAATGGTACCGGTGACAGTTGCAGGTGATAGACCTATCCCATACGGGGCCAAGATCGTTATTGAAGAAATGGAAGGCGATCTGGACGGCTTCATCCGCGCCGAGATCGTGAAGAAGAAAGTACCAATCGAGGTTGTGTTGAATAGTGAGGATGCTGACTACATCATGAGCGGAAGTCTCGTCATCCAAGAGAAGCGCGCTTGGCATGAAGGCTGGCTGTCCGCCGAAAAGGACCACAATGTTGCAAATATCATGGTGATCGATCCGAAAGAAAAGAGGATGATTTGGGCGTCCGAGGCAGGAGATCGCAGCTGGTGGTGGGGTTCGCTCAAGCGTGGCGGACAGAGAAAGACCGCAGAGCGTCTGGTCAACAATCTGAAGAAGGCAGTGGCTCGGAAGTCCGGGCGATGAGGAGGCGGCGCGTATCATGGCAGTTGTAACATGCCCAGGAATGCGGCCAGCTAATCAGCAGCGATGCCAAGGTGTGCCCGGCAGCTGTTTCATATGAAGATTGCGCGGTCTTGGTGCGATTCGACGAGCAAGATGCTCAAACGTATTCAGCCAGTGGGCCTTCGGATAACAGCACGGATGTTATCTTTCTGAACGATTATTCGCGCTTTCTTCGCAATATGCAACAGGCACAGACAGTCCGCATTTCTGCGGAGATCTACCAGGAAGGTTCGCCCGTCTTTGAGTTCGACGTTCGCGACTTCGACCCAACCAAATACCAGCCCCAATAGGAGGTACCAAGCAAAAAAGCCCGGAAACCTTGTCGATTGCCGGGCTCATTCTCTTTCCCCTTGGTGAATGCGGGTTTGCCCCATTCGCTCAGTGGAATAGATCTTGTTCCGCAAACATGAACATATTATCGGCCGATTTGACTGCTCGTCGAGATTTTTCTAATGGATCGGCCCGGCCTATTCCGATTCGAAGCCGTGGTCGGTGAACTTCAGGGTTCGGGCGTTCTCGGTCACGGTGCGAACAACGTTGTCGGGAGCACCTGACGGAAACTCCGCCGAAATCTCCAGCGTCACCTTGACATCCGAACCGGCCAGACTAATCAGATGCGCTATGACCTCATCGGCAATGCGGCCCGCATCGCGTCCGGCCCGCGCCGGATCCAGAGACACGCTGCCATGGAACCGCTTTAAAACTCTTCGCGGTTCCGGCTCTTTTCCCTCTCCCCTGTCCGCAGCAGGAAGCTTACCGTCGGATACACCTTCGGCAGTTCCAACGCCATCCGCCGCGCCCCCGGCTGTCATGATCTTCTCCGTCTCAGCCTGGTATTGCTTAAGTGCAACCTCAGGTCGCACGATCAGACCGGAATCATTCGCCTCCGATATCGTAACCAGCTTCCCGCAGCGCAATCCGCGGTATCGGCCGGCCGCTTGATCATAACTTTCCGCATACGCGAACGAATCCTGCTGCCAAAGCAACTGGCTTAGTCCGTCCTGGATTGCAGCATAAAGCACTGCAGAATTCTTCAGTCGCGGCAGGTACGTGTAGCGCGCAAAATCTTCCACGAGCTGTCTGATCGATACTGAATCGCCACGCCACAACGGCACGCGGTCCAGTTCCATCCGCAGACGGGTGGACGCAAATCCCGTGATCAGCAGTTCGTCATCGCGCAGTTTTTTGCTCGCACGAACCGACAGCGGAGCCTGCCCCGTTACTCTCATCACGTGCCATTCCATCGCGGCCTGGGGATTCCTCTGCACCGGAACAAGGAGCCATTGATACGTCTCCGGTATGCGCGCCTCAACATCCTCATCGGCCTTTGTTCTCTGGGTTTCCGCCTGCTTCACCTGCTGTGGATCGAGGTTCAGCTCTTCCTTGTCGTCCAGGATCGAGTTCCAGGCGAGATATCGGCGAGCCGCTTGATCCAGATCCTGAAGCCGTGTCTTGTCCGGCGCCAGAAACACCAGTGCGTTGCGGTAGAGCCGCGGCGCGTTGCCGCGCGAATCCAGGATTGCCTTCGCCCGTGCCTCGGCGGCATTGCCCGCATCCCTGCTGTAAGTATCTTCTATTCCAAGAACCACCAGCCCGGCTCCGGTCTCATCGACGACATCCTGCCTGGACAACGAGATAATATGCACCCGGCTGAAATCTCCCGGGTTCTGCAATCCCCGCCTCAGCCGCTGTTCCAGTTCCCTCACGATTTTGTCCGGCTCCCGCTTCAGCTGCTCGGCACGGTCCTCGGCGAGCTTCGTAACCGTCGGCTGGGTGGAATACCAGTATCGCGCTCCATCCTGATAGAGGTAGGTGGCGGCGCCGGCGAGACGGCGGAGCGCATCTCCAAATACGGCGGGAGACTCACCGGGCATGACACATCCCAGTTTTATCCTTCGATCTTCGATGCCCCGGTGAGCGGCTGCCGCGGTAGGGGCCGACCCCATGTAAATGGCTCTTGCCACCCGTCTGCAGGCCGCGAACTTGCCGAGATTCGGCACCTCGCCGTCCATTCTGAGCGGCAGTGAATTCGGGCCGTCGACGTCTTTTTCGATAACCGGCACCCAGTTGTCTGACAGGTAACGTGTCAGCTCAAACTGCACCCTCGCATCATCAATGGGTATGTTCGCGGGAAGGATCAGCGGATTACGGTCTCCCTTTTCCCACAGCGAATGAATGACGGCCGCCATCAGGCGCAACACGCCGCGGGTTCGCTGAAACTTCACCAGCGTGGACCAGTCGGTGTAGAGCCGATCGAAGATTTCCGGATGGATAGGATACGCGGCGCGGATCCGCTTCTCATAGTCGGCATCCCGGCATTCAGGAGGAAACTCCTGGTGCTGCGAGCGGTAGAAATCCGCGAAGCTTCTGGCTACCACGTCGCGGTCTTTGAACTGGGCAGGATCGACAAGCGGCTCGAATAAACGCCGCCGCACGATCTCAAATCCTTCCTCCGCACTCGCGGGACGCCAGGACGATTCGACCCTTCCAACCACGTTGCGCAACCGGTCAAGAGCCTCGCGGCCGCGCTGCCCGCCGACTTCCGCATCATCGGCCCGCGTATGAGGAGATCCGGTGGTGTCTGACGCGGGAAGGCTTATGACGAGCAGACAATTCCGTGCCAGTTTGGCGGACTCGGTCAAGGCCTGAGCAAAGGAGAACTGCGTTTCGAATGTGCCCGCGGGCAGATCGCTCTGATCATGGAGCTGGCGGGCGTAGGCAACCCATTCGTCCACCAGGACAAGGCACGGACCGTGTTCATTGAATAACTCGCGCAACGCATCGCCCGGACTGGTCGCCTTCTCATCATCAGCGGCAATGCGCTGAAATGCCTTCTTTCCTCCCAGCTGCCATGCCAGTTCGCCCCAGAGTGTACGCACAGCAGTACCGTCCGGCTTCACCGACGGGTTGCCCGGAGAGATCTTGTTTCCTACCAGCACCACCCGTTGCACCGCCGGCAGTTTCCTGAGACCCGCCTCTTGCATCACAGTGTCAATGCCGGGCAGTTCGTTGGGTGCGACTCCGGAGAAAAGATGATACAGCGCCAGCATCGAGTGAGTTTTGCCGCCGCCGAAATTGGTCTGGAGCTGCACAACCGGATCGCCCCCCGCACCGGAGAGCCGCCTCACGGCGCCGATCAGCATCTGCTTAAGGCTTTCGGTGAGGTATGTCCTGCGGAAGAATTCAACCGGATCGCGGTATTCGTCAGTTCCCTCCCCCAGGTGGACCTGCCACAGGTCCGCCGCAAACTCGGCCTGCTGATACTGTCCGCTGGCCACGTCTTTGTGTGGCGTGATTATTTCGCGCCACGGCTTCAGAGTCGTGGATACAGTGCTTTCGATTGCCGTGCCGGCGCTTTTGCGCTTCTCGCTGCGCACCTGCTCCTCGAAGCGCAGGCGCAGCAGCTCCATCTTCATTTTTTCGACTTCGAGCGCCTGGGGTGCTGACACGGCGGTCAGCAGGCGCGCGGCGGAGTCCAGGCCGCGATACGCATCATCGGTGGAGAACGAGTCCTGGTGCGCCCACCTGTTTCGCAGGTTCCGCAGTTCGCTGATCAGGCTGCGCTCGGCGCGGCCCAGGGTGCGTGAAAAAACCTCATTCCACGAATCCCACATCAACCTCAGCAACGCCGCCGAATCCCATTCGCCGAGCGGTTTATTACCCACGATGCGGTCTTCGCCCACGATCTGCCGCGCCTTCGACAACGCGGAGCCGCCGTAAACGCTGGTGAATTCACGCTCGACGAAAGGTGCCAGACCGGTCCTCAGCAGATCGAGAACCCTGCTGATGCGCTCGTAATTTGTGATTGCCATCATCTACTCCTGCTCGAACATTTCAGCCTGCATGGTAAGGGTTTTGCCGTCCTGTTGCCGGGCAAGGCGCATGATTTCAGGCCAGCTCTGTACGAGGGCGTTGTAGGACAGCGCTTCTGATGCGCGTTTCTTTCGTTCGGAGATCGTATAGAGGCGATAGCAGAGTTCGCGGGCGGTTTCGGCCTTGCTGCCGAGCTTTGACGCGAGCGCAGCCGCCGCGCTTTCGCCGCCGGATTCAAGAGTTCGGACGAGATGATGCACCATCTCCCACGCAGTCAATCGTGAATCCGATTCCGGATCCCAGTCGTCCGGCAATTCCGACGGATTGAGCAGCCGTACTTTGCCCCGGCTGGATTCCAGGATGCCTGCCTGGATCATGCCGCCGACGCTGGTGTTTTTCGCCTTACTGAGAGTCTCAGCAACTCCAAACTCCCCTTCGGAGAAACCGTGCTGTTGAAACCATGCCAGCGCCCACCTGGTGTCCGAATCAAAGTCGCCTTCCTGCTCTGCCAGTGTCTCGTCAAGGATCTGGTTGATCAGAGCCAATGCTTCCCGCACTGTAAGCGGATTGCCTTTGGCATCGAGTACTTTCTTGTAGCGGGTGTAGACCGCCATGCCAGGGCCAATCGCTGCCTGTGCTAGATCTACCGGGGCAATGTTGCTGCGCTGGAGATGTGCCAAAGCCTGCGGCAATTCAGCCTTGAGCGCGGCAACAAACTCGCCGCGAGTGGCTGTGACAGCATCAGCCGCACGAGCTCGACAGACAAGAACAATACTGGAGGCAAGTGCGTTCGTGCCGGAGCCTATCATCCGGTTGCCCAATTCTGTACGGATGGGCCAGGTACCGCTGATGCCAAACCCCGCCTGAATCACTGCATCCAGAAAGGTTTCCCAACCGGTGCTCGATGTTCCCGCGCCAGTTTCTGTTTCTGATTGCTTGAAAGCATAATAGATCGTGACCGGGAAACCCGGATGAGCCTGCTCGACCAGACGGCGCATGGCTAGCGACATGCCTCGGAGAAAAAAGGCTTCAGCCTTTTCCTTGCTGCCGTGACGATAGGGAGTCGCAACCAGCTCTTCGGATTTTGGCACGGCGACAGTGGCAAAAAGCTCCGGGAAGAGAGTGCGCAACGACCTGCGGAGCCATACATAGAAGAAGTCAGATAAGTCGGCATAGCCGATATTGTCGTAATACGGTGGATCGGTGGAAACCAGATTGTCTAGGCTCAGCCTCTGTTTCTGCGCGTCCTCATGGCAGGCACGACCGGAGCCGCGTGAAGGCACCTGCTCAAGTGCCTTCACCATATTTGCGAGACTTACCGCGTAATCGCCTGCGGCGCCGCCAAAGACATTGTTCTCTGCGTAATCCCACAACATTGGAATTGCCTGCCGTCCGAAGAGATTTCGCACCTGAGTCTTCGTGACTTCCCATCGACAGAGTGCATTGCAGATATCGGTCAAGCGACTGAGAGCGATGCTCAAGTACACCGCCACAATATCCGCATACGCCGCCGTTCCGGTGCCGTCGCGCAGGGGCTTTGGATCATCCGGAAGGCCGGCGGCGAGGGCGTCGCGACGCACCTGCTCACGCGCTTCGGCCACCAGGTCGGAGAACGTGGTCAGCGCCACAAGCTGTCGATCGGTGAA
>Ga0209723_1003380_pt1 | contig 19278 bp, 17 predicted proteins | sample BiotimSIPDNA_2_FD_185750 | JGI IMG/M metagenome (GOLD analysis project Ga0209723, IMG submission 185750) | Anaerobic biogas reactor microbial communites from Washington, USA - Biogas_R2 time_0 SIP DNA (SPAdes) (version 2) | ecosystem: Engineered > Bioreactor > Anaerobic > Unclassified | place... | reverse complement strand
AGGATAAGCAGTTTTCCAATCGAATTAGTGGTTTTAGCTTTTCCGATAGAGATATAATTCTTGGCTACTTCTGCGGGTGAATTCATTTTCTTACCTCCGGAATTAATTATGTATGATAAGCGGAATCAGATCCGCCGATCGACATTAATAAGCATATAACCGTAATTTTTGGGCGGCTGAAATGCAAAATCGCTAAGTTACCGGGCAAGCATTAGATATAGCATTCAACAGTCAAATATTGGGTTTGAATATTGATATGGTCCAAATGACCTCAGGCTCTGAATGCAGATTGTATTATAGCACTTATAAATGAAAGTGGAAATGCTTTTGTAAAGGAAAATATGCTCTATTGAGCAGCCGAATTTGTTTATATTTTATAATACGGTTGTCAATTTTTGCGCAGAAATAAGGCCGACTGATTATGCCGGTATCCGCAACAGTGCCGTGAGTTGATTGTTTAGCCGTTGTTTTAAAATCCGGTACAACACACCGAGTACTGTGATTATATATAAAAACGGACGTCTCCTTGGGGAGACGTCCGCAAAATACGGATCTTTCAGAAGTCGAACTCATATTTCTTGGCGTACTCGGCTCTGACCTTCTTGCCGATAAGCCATACAACAACAAGCAAAATTAATACAGCTATTATAAATAAAGACTGACCGAGAGTATTACCCCCGTTTTTCTGAAGTCCGAAAATCGTCATAGCCGGTGCAAAAGCAGAAGTGCCAAATGCCCAAAAGAAATTATAAGCCCAAAACAGTCCTATAAAAGGTAAAATATTCATGAGAAGCATAGCGTACAGCCCGCCCGGGTTGCGGTTATAACCCAGAACAAAAGCGAAAATCAACATGATAACAATTATCAAGACAGAACAAACTATGTAATTCCAGCCTACATTGGCACCCATTAGTTTGAGGCTGCCGATCTTTTCAACGGTTGTGCCGTTTAAATACTTATCTTTCGCGCTGCCGGGCTGAACAAATCTGAATCCGGAAAGAAGACTCATTTCAAAAAGTACAAGTATCTCAAGCAGGATAGTATAAAAGAAAGACTTCGGTTTACTCTCGATAAATTTCATCCAGCCAGCACTCCCCTTTAACTTATATACAGAGATTATAGCACACGATATCTTTATTGACAAGAGGAATATATAATTAATATATAAAAACAATACGGGATTTTGACATATTGCACATAAATATAACGAAAATCGCTGATGTTTGCATTGTACGAACTGCAGTGATATAATGCAGAAAATTGTAATATTCAGAGGTGTACGAATGTCCGAGTGGGAAGCTTTAGAAAATGAGTGCCGATCCTGCAGGAACTGCTCGCTTCACATTGAGCGGACCAATGTGGTTTTTGGTATCGGTTCCAGGGAAGCCGAGGTGGTTTTCATAGGCGAGGGACCCGGAAGGCAGGAGGATTTGCTGGGAGAACCGTTTGTCGGCCGTGCCGGGAAACTTCTCGACGACATGCTTTCGCTGATCAATCTGGACAGAAAAAGAATATACATAGCCAATATTGTCAAGTGCAGGCCTCCTAATAACAGAGATCCACTGCCTGAAGAGCAAAATAACTGTTTTCACTGGCTTGACAGGCAGCTAACGCTGCTCTCACCGCGGATTATAATATGCCTCGGCAGGATATCGGCAATGAGGCTGATAAAACAAGACTTCAGAATAACAAAGGAGCACGGCCTTTGGTTTAAGTACGGTGAAAGCGACATTACGGCCATCTATCATCCCTCTGCGCTACTGCGTGACCCCGGCAAACGACCAGAGACATTTGTTGATCTTAAGGCGATACAAAAACGTATAAAAGATACTTGTGTGCGAACCTACTGATTTGGAGTGAAACCGTACGGATTACAAAAGAATAACGCTGCAGGACAGGGATTGGATCCTTCCGTATATTACTGCGGCAAATACAAATAACGCAGATTTCAGTTTTCTTAATCTTTACGCATGGGGTGATGTCTACCAAGCGTGCGCTTCAATAGTCGGTGACTGCCTGGTAATCAGCACGGAAACAAACGGACTACAGATGTTTTCATGGCCTCTGGGTACCTGCGGGTCATCCGAAAAACTGGGTTGCGTTATTGAAGTAATTCTCGAAGAGTCTCAATACAGAAGTTTCAGACTTACATCAATACCTCCCGAGGGAGTTAAAATGCTCGAAGCGATTTATCCGGGCAAATTTACTTTCACAGCGCTGAGCGACCTATTCGATTATGTTTATTCAGCGCAAAAACTATCTGACCTCAGCGGTAAAAAGCTTCATGCGAAGCGTAATCACATAAACCGTTTTATAAGTGAATACAACTGGTCATATGAGTCGGTTACAAGCGATAACATCGATGATTGCGCGGAAATTCTTAAGATGTGGAACAGCGAAGGCAATGAGCAAGCCGAAGGAGAAGAAACTGCTATTAAAACGGCGTTTCGTGATTTTGAACCTCTGGAACTTATAGGAGGACTGTTGTATACCGAGGGCAAACCGGTAGCGTTCGCAATCGGAGAAAAACTGTCTTCGGATACTTTCGTAGTGCATTTTGAGAAAGCAATAGCAGAAACCACAGGGGCATATTCGATGATAAATCGTGAATTTGTACGTCATATTATGCGCGTATACCCCGATACTAAGTATATTAACCGTGAAGAGGATATGGGCTTACCGAATCTTAAAAAGGCAAAACGTTCATATTACCCTGATTTTATGGTCGAAAAGTATTTGGCGGTACTCAAATGACAGATGCATATACAATAAGACCTGCCGTTCGTACGGACGAGCCGTATCTTAAGCTTATCTGGAAGAACTGTTTTGGAGATAATGATACTCAGACAGATTTATTCTTCGGTAATTTTTTCTTAAAAGATAACAACACCGCCGTTGTAGCCGAGAGGGACGGGTATCCGATCGGAGCCGCTTATTCGCTGCGCTGCGGAGAAATTGCTTTCGCGGATGGAAGAAGTTTGATGTGTCCGTATGTCTACGGTGTCGGAGTTCTTCCCGAAGCGAGACATCGCGGTATAGGGGCAGAGCTTACTGTCGCCGCAACTGCCGATCATAGCGGTATATCCGCGATTGTTCCATCAAGCCGCGAGCTCTTCCGTTACTACGGGAACCTAAGTTATTCAAACTCGTATCGCTGCAGAACAATATATGTTCGTGCAAATCAAACGTGCGTACCTGAAGTTAACAGGATCCGCTCCGAACACTATTTCGAAGAGCGGGAACCGTTCCTGTCATGTTTAACACATATGAAATGGATGCCGTATTATTACAGACATTTTGAAGCCTTATGTGCTGAAAGCGGAGGCTTATTTTCCATAAACAGAGGCAAAGGAATTGCTGCGGTTGAAATTACAGGTAAAAAACTTGTTGTTAAAGAGTTGCTCTGCCCCACAGGAGAAGAGATTGCCTACGGTGCTGCTCTTGCTTTTAAATTTGCCATGAGCGGCTGTTCAATAAGGATTTTTTCTCCGCACGGAGCTTCTTTCGGAATGTCGAGACCTGCTCTGAATCATCCTGCCTGGTTTGGATTGGCACTTGATTGATAAACAATGCTGCTGCTTTATCAACTGCGTAATCAGGGCGCGGCATAAGTCCGCGCCCTTGTCTTATTTAAGATAACTCCCTAGGCTAACTTAAAATAACTCTGGAATATGCTTTTTTCCCGCGCTTAATCACTATGCCCTCTCCTCTGAGCTGTTCGGCGGAATATGTTTTACCGGTATCCGTAATCTTTTCTCCGCCGACTTCCACGCCCCCCTGCTGTATGGCTCTTCTTCCGTCGCTCCGGCTTTGTACGAGCCCTGATTTAACAAGCAGCGTCAGTAAGTCGGCGCAGTTCCCTGTCAGTTCGTCTTCGGTGAGATACGCTGTAGGCATATCCGAACTTACTCCGGTTCCGGAAAAAATCTCGCGTGCCGTTTCTTGGGCTTTATCTGCTTTGGCTTGTCCGTGAACAAGCTTTGTAAGCTCATAAGCGAGAATCTCCTTCGCACGGTTTAACTCTCCTCCAACCCAGGTACCCATCTTCTCGATATCCTCCAGGGGAAGAAAAGTCAGCATTTTCAGACATTTTATTACATCGGAGTCTTCGACATTGCGCCAGTACTGATAAAATTCATAGGGAGTAGTCTTTTCGGGATCAAGCCAGACGGCACCGGACTGTGTCTTCCCCATTTTCTTTCCTTCAGAATTCAGCAATAGCGTAATAGTCATAGCGTATGCATTTTTGCCGAGCTTACGCCTTATAAGCTCCATGCCGCCCAGCATATTACTCCACTGGTCATCGCCGCCAAACTGCATATTACAGCCGTAATTTTGATACAGAATGTAAAAGTCATAGCTTTGCATTATCATATAATTGAATTCTAAAAACGAAAGACCCTTTTCCATACGCTGCTTGTAGCATTCTGCGCGCAGCATATTATTAACGGAAAAACAGGGCCCTACTTCGCGGAGCATATCCACATAGTTGAGCTTCATCAACCAGTCGGCATTATTGACCATAATTGCTTTGCCTTCACCGAACTCAATAAACCGACTCATTTGCTGCTTAAAACGCTCGCTGTTATGCATAATTGCTTCGAGAGTCATCATCTGCCGCATATCGGATCTTCCGCTAGGATCACCGATCATAGCTGTGCCCCCGCCAATCAGAGCGATAGGTCGATTACCTGCCATTTGAAGCCGCTTCATCAGGCATAGCGCCATAAAATGCCCGACATGCAGACTGTCGGCGGTAGGATCGAACCCGATATAAAATGTCGCCTTCCCCTCGTTCAACAGAGTCCTGATTTCATCCTCATCGGTTGTCTGGGCTATAAGACCTCTGGCCTTAAGTTCATCAAAAAGCGTCATTTTATTTATTCCTCTCCTTGTAAGCAGAAGCCGAACGTATTAATTCAGCCGCGCTCTTTATTGTTGTTTCGGTAATATTGTCTCCGCCGACAAGTCGGGCTATTGCTTTCTCCCGCTGAGCATTGTTGAGCAGGTGAACATCGGTGTATGTCCTGCCGGCATGTTCTTTTTTTTCAATCAGATATTGGTAATCCGCCATTACTGCTATCTGAGGAAGGTGTGTTACACAAAGAACCTGTTTACCGGATGAAATGTCAGAAAGCTTTTCAGCGACTCTTTGCGCGGCAATACCGGAAACACCGCTGTCGATCTCATCAAATACCAGTACGTCGGCCTCATCACTTGAGGACAATACTGTCTTTATCGCCAGCATTATACGTGAGAGTTCTCCGCCCGAGGCAATCCTGCTAAGGCGCCCTGCGGGTTCACCGGCATTGGTAGACAGCAGAAAGCATACATCATCTACGCCTGAGGAATCCATAGCTTTATCTTTAAAATTCACTTCAAATCGCGCTCCGGGCATGCTCAGTGAGTTAAGTTCGTCTTCTATTAGGATTTGCAGTCTGTGTGCTGCTTCTTTGCGCATTTTTGAGAGGCCCAGCGCCGCTTCAAACGCTCTTTTTTCATGTATGCTCAGGTCATTTTCCAGCTTGACAATACGTTCAGAGAGATATTCGGTGTCTTCAAGCTCGTTTTTTGCGGTACGCACTTTCAATTCAAGCTCGTCAAGATTACCGTATCGCCTCTGCAGGCGGGATAGCAGTTCAAGCCGAGCTTCCGTGCGTTCGAGTTCCCCCGGCGAAAAATCCATTGAATTCTTATATGACGATAGAGTATCGGTGATATCCTCCGCGCGATAACGGAGATCTTCCAGGTTTTGTGCCAATCCGCTTAGACTTTCGGTCACTCTAGATGCCAGCTCGATTTCCGCCAGCGCGGTGTCTATAAGAGCGAGAGCTCCGTCGTTGTTATCGTCACCGTACATTGCATTGTACGCCGCGTCTATCCTTTTTTTCAGCTTTCCGGCATTTCTCAACAGATCACGCCGATCATTGAGCAGTTCCCACTCGCCTTCCTTTACGCTTGCTTCCTCTAATTCTGATATCATTGTTTTAAGCGCCTGCATCTTCAGCTCTTTACCGAGTTCATTCGACTTTGCAGTTTCAAGTTCAGCACGACAGGAGATATAAGAATGATAAAGGCCGCTGTATGCATCTCTTTGAGTTTTAAGCCCGGCAAATTCGTCCAGATAACCTAAATGAGTTGATTCCCGCTGCAGTCCCGCTCCGTCGTTCTGACCGTGTATATCTGCAATTAGTAAACCCAGAGAACGCAGTTGTGCGACTGTTGAGAGGGAGCCGTTAATTCTGCATACGCTTTTGCCGTCTTCGCTTATTCGCCGTGATATAAGCAAAACTCCATCCTCTCCGGGAGGAAGATCATTATCCGCAAGCCATTTTTCAATGGATGCCGAGAGTGAAAATTGTGCGGAAACAAGTGCGGCAGAACAACCGGCTCGAACAAGTTCGCGCGTTACCCGACTGCCCAGAAGCGCACTTAATGCGTCGATAATAATAGATTTCCCGGCGCCGGTTTCACCTGTAAGCACATTTAGCCCAGCTCCGAACTCAATATCGGCCTTCTCGATCACCGCTATGTTTTCTATATGAAGTAAATCGAGCATTATCAGATATCTCCGTTCGGTGGTTTATGAAAGCATCGACTTTATCTGTGCGCAAAAAATCTCCGCTGCGTTGTTGTCCGTCATAGCGAGAAAAGCGGTATCGTCTCCGCCCAATGTCCCAACAAGATCCCTGATAGACATTCCGTCAAGCGCGCTGCAAGCGGCTGAGGCAAGTCCCGGCAGAGTCTTGAGAACAACAATATTCTGTGCTCGTGCAAATGAGGTCACGGATTCACGAAAAATCGTACGCAGGCGATCCGAATATCCCACAATATTACTTTCGGAGGGAGTTGTGTATTTATAACGTCCGGCTGAGGTAAGCTCTTTAACAAGTCTCAGCTCTCTTAAATCACGGGACACTGTTGCTTGCGTACTGGCAAAGCCGTGTGCTTTAAGTGCTTCAATAAGTTGGTTTTGAGTTTCGATATCATTCTGAGCTATGATTTCGAGGATTTTTTCCTGTCTGGTTGTTTTCATATATGGTTTCCTCCATCAACTTTGTGTCAAATAGCTAAGTTTAGTTTTCTGCCGACCACTTCAAAAAAGCTTCGTTCGGATACATGCACAAGCCTTGTAATAAGATCTGATCGTATTATCTGTACACTATCTCCTCTTTCAAGGGCAATAGCAGGATCTCCGTCCACGGAAAGCTGTGCCGGGCAGCCGTCATACACCTCTACTATGACTCGCCGGTCTTTTGATAAGACGAAAGCTTTGTCCATAAGCGCATGCGCGCATACCGGGGTAACGACCATACTGGCAGCTGCCGGCTCTACAACGGGTCCGCCGGCGGACATCGAGTAACCGGTAGAACCGGTCGGAGTAGCGATAACCACTCCGTTTCCGGAAAACCTGCAAATCTTCAAACCATCACTGAATAAGGTAAGCCATACCGAGCGTGTTCCCGCTCCGTTGGTTATTGCGGCTTCGTTAAGACCTGTATTCGATACGATTGTTTTGCCGCTTCTTACTACAGATACGGTAAGCATCATTCTTTCGTCGATGATATAGTCGCCGCTTAGAACCTTGGCAATATCCTTCCATCCGTCACGTTCAAGATCCGCAATAAAGCCAAGTGTTCCGAGATTAACTCCCAATATGGGGACTCCGGCGGCTGCCGCATATTTTGATGTGTGTAAGATAGTCCCGTCTCCGCCGAGACAAACCATCAATTCAGCGTCCGCCAGAGCCGAGGTTATCTCAGACACAGCGTTTTGACCCGTATAAACATCGAACAAAGGCACAACTGAAACCTCGGCGCCGCGGGTACTGAGCAAATCGCGTATAGCGTTTGTCAATTCGAAACCGGCATCTCTTATCGGGTTAGGGCAAATAACTATTTTTCTCAACGGCTGCATTTCAGTCAAGCTCCTTATGTGCCTTTGCGACGATGCTGTCGACGTCGAATTCGGCATCATTAATTGTCCCTGCAGACAGTATGCCTAAAAACTCTATGTTTCCTTCCGGTCCCTTAACCGGAGAATAATCAAGGCCAAGCACTTTGAACCCGATAGTTCGGGAATAATCCATAAAGTCACGCAGCACCTCGGAATGTGTTTCTGCCTGCCGTACCACACCCTTTTTCCCTACCTTTTCGCGCCCTGCTTCAAACTGAGGTTTAATAAGGCAAATAACCAGTCCGTCATCCGAAATGATGTCTCTTACGACCGGCAGGATCAGTCGCAGCGATATAAAGGAAACATCAATTACAACAAGGCTCGGAGTATCCTGAATATCGGCTGGGGTAAGATAACGCGCGTTTGTTCGTTCCATGCATATTACTCTGGGGTCATTTCTCAACGCCCAGGCGAGCTGACCGTATCCTACATCAACAGCATATACTTTTGCCGCTCCCCGCTTTAGCAGGCAGTCTGTAAAGCCTCCCGTTGAAGCTCCGCAGTCAAGGCAAATCAAATCCTGCGGGGAGATTTGAAAAGTGTCGAGAGCTTTTTCAAGTTTGTAGCCGCCGCGGCTTACAAAAGAGGGCCCGGTGCCTCGAAGCTCAATTTGTGCGCCTTCAGGTACTAGCATGCCGGGTTTATCCGCTCTTTGACCGTCAACGAAAACACGACCGCTCATTATTTCGCTGCGCGCTCTTTCTCGGCTCGTCGTCATACCCCGCGCGTGTATAACAGTGTCCAGCCGTTCTTTTTTCACACTCCGCCTCCGAGCAAGTCCTCATAAACACTGCGGCATATCCCCTCGGCATCAAGTTCCAAAGCATGTATGAGCTCGTCGATTCTCCCGTGAGGAACAAAGGAATCGCCCAAATTCTTCAGTAACAGCTTTGGTCTTTTGCCGGATGAAAGTAATTCAGCCGAAATCCGCTCTCCTACACATCCGCCCCGAACGACTTCCTCGATTACCGCAACAGCACCGGTCTCGTCCGCCGAAACTAATATATCGGTCATATCCGGCGGCGATATCATTCCGAGCTTTATTACCGTTGCCGTATAACCTTTCTGAGTAAGAAGTTCTGCGGCTTCAATAATGTTATTGATAAGAATGCCGTATCCGACAAGAGTCACATCGGTGCCTTTTCTGAGAACAACGGAAGTATGTGCGCCTCCATCGGTATAAGCGCCTTGTTTCCCTCGCGGATATCTTACCGCAGCGGGGCCCTGAGTCTTAACGGCAAGTGATAACATGTCCCGCAGTTCCGCATATGAGGCCGGTGCCCATACGGTCATACCCGGGATCTGAGACAAATACCCCACATCGAAAACTCCGTGGTGTGTTTCTCCGTCCTCACCCACCAATCCGGCTCTGTCAACCGCGAACACGGCGTGAAGACCAAGCAGCGCAATATCGTGAATCAGCATATCATATGATCTTTGAAGGAAAGACGAGTAAACGGCAAATATTGGGATGAGGCCTTGCTTTGCCATTCCGCCGGCCATTGATACGGCATGACCTTCCGCTATTCCTACGTCAAAAAAGCGCTCACTGAACTTATCGGCGAAATCGCTCAAACCGGTACCGGACTCCATAGCGGCGGTTATTGCGCAAATCCTCGGATCCTGCTCGGCAAGCTGCAGAACCGTCTGGCCGAAAACAGAAGAAAAACAAGCTTTTGTTTTATGATTAACGCCAATTTTCGGATTAAACGGAGGTACGCCGTGATATAGATCGGGGTTATTCTGCGCTAAAGGATACCCGTATCCCTTCCGTGTCACAACATGGATAAGTACCGGGCCTTTCTCCTTTTTTGCTACGCCCAGAAAATACTCCAGTTTCTTAATGTCATGCCCGTCTACCGGCCCCAGATATTTAAAGCCGAGATCCTCAAAAATACTGCAGTTAAATATGGCATGCTTCACGGCTGTTTTAATGCTGTGGTTTACCCGGTATAGTACTTTTCCTCCCGGAATAGAAAACAGCAATTTTCTGTAAGCCTTTTTAAAGGTGTAATAAGCCGGTTTGACGCGCTGTACGGCTAATGCGCTAGCGATGCCTCCCACATTTTTCTTTATGGACATACCGTTATCGTTCAGGATAACAATTATATCCTCTCCGCTCTGCCCCGCATCGTTAAGCGCTTCGAACGACAAACCTCCCGTCAGAGCGCCGTCTCCGGTAAGACACAAAACTTTATGACTGCTGCCCGTGATTGTCCGTGCTCTGGCCATCCCGAGAGCTACTGAAATCGAGGAGGATGCGTGACCGGCAATAAAAGCGTCCGTATCCGACTCACTTGGTTTCGGGAAGCCGGAAATTCCGCCAAAACTGCGTAAGCCGGGAAAAGCGCTTTTTCTCCCGGTAAGTATCTTATGCACGTAGCTCTGGTGACCAACGTCAAAAATAAGTCTGTCACAGCTCAGATCAAATAATCTGTGTATGACTACGGTAAGTTCAACGACCCCAAGATTTGAGGCAAGGTGTCCGCCGGTCACAGCAATGCTGTTAACAAGAAAGTCCCGTATATCGGAGCAAAGCTCATCAAGCTGATTTTCGTTCAGATTACATAGATCTTCTCGGGTATTGATTTTATCTAGAATATTCATATTCATCCTCATGACGGGCGGAAAATTCAAATTATTCTATCAAATATTCACTTTTTTTGCAATAGCACCCGAATGTGTTTTTATCGGTTAACCCGAATGTGCTTCTTTGGTTAAACAGACAGAAAAAAACATCGCCCGTGTAAATTCAGGCGATGTTTATGGAGGCGCCACCCAGATTTGAACTGGGGAGTCAAGGTTTTGCAGACCTTTGCCTTACCACTTGGCCATGGCGCCGCATTGATTGCGAGGCATAGTATAGCATGACTAAACTCGTTTGGCAAGCCCCCGTTTATTTTTTTGCGGAACTTTATAAATTACTCCAGAAGACGCAGAAACTCATCTTCCGATAATATTCTCAGACCTAAACTTAGCGCTTTGTCAAGCTTGCTTCCCGCATTATCGCCGGCGATTACTACGGTTGTTTTTTTGGAAACCGTGTCTGCTACCTTACCGCCGTGAACCTCTATCTCGGCTTTCGCTTTATCACGTGTGAAGCGTTCAAGAGAACCGGTGAGCACGAAAGTCATTCCGCTAAATCGGCTGTCAACAGTCAATTTAGTCGATTCCATTAAAACACCGGCTTGTTCAAGCCTTTCCAGAAGCGTAATATTGCGCGGTTCTTCAAACCAGTCGGATAAAAATCCTGCTGTAATTTCACCGACATCATAAACAGCAGTATACTCTTCTCTTGTTGCAGCCCGCAGCGCACTCATCGTACCGAATCTTTCAGCAAGAGCTTTTGCCGCAGCTTCTCCCACCTGTCTTATTCCCAGAGCTGCCAGAAGCTTCTGAAGTCCGGCTTTTTTGCTGTTTTCGATTGATTTGATAAGATTGTCGGCCGATTTTTTACCCATGCGCTCCAGAGCGGCAACAGATTGCTCATCCAGATAGTAAAGATCAGCCGGAGAAGATACCATTCCGGAATTTATAAGTGATTCCAATACGGAAACACCGAGACCATCTATGTCCATACCGCTTTTTGACGTAAAATGAATCAGATTCCGGAGCAGTTGAGCGGGACAGGCAGAATTCGTGCATCTGATGGCGACTCCGTCCGGATCCCTGTGTACAGGCGCGCCACATTCCGGACAATACTTTGGAAGCTTGTACGGAATAGTATTGTCAGGGCGTTTTTCACTTACGATACCGAGAACTTCCGGAATTATCTCGCCCGCTTTACGCACTGTTACGGTATCGCCGATACGAATATCTTTCTCATCTATAAAATCCTGATTATGAAGCGTGGCTGAGGTTACAGTGGTACCTGCCAGACGAATAGGCTCAATTATGGCCCGCGGAGTAAGTACGCCTGTCCTGCCTACCTGAACAACAATATCGCGAAGCAGCGACTCTTTCTCCTCCGGGGGATACTTAAAGGCAGCTGCCCAGCGCGGAGCTTTTGTAGTACTTCCCAGCGCTGCTCTGTCTGAAAGAAGATCCGCCTTCACCACAGCGCCGTCGATATCAAACGCGTATTCGGCGCGCTGCTGCCCAATACGCTCAATCTCATCTGCACATTCCTTAAAACTTGAGCACAGTACATAAGGTATCACCTTAAAATGCTTTGAGCGAAGCCAATCCAATGATTCGGAATGCGAGGCAAATTGCTTTCCCGCAACCAGCTGTATATTAAAAAGGCATATATCCAGTTTCCTTGCCGATACGACTTTCGGATCAAGCTGCCTGAGAGTACCCGCCGCAGCGTTGCGAGGATTTGCGAATAATTTTTCGCCGTTAAGCTCACGAAGAGCGTTTATCTCCTCGAATATTGCCTTTGGCATGTAAACCTCTCCGCGGACGATAAGCCGCTCCGGTGCATCTTTAAGCGATAGCGGAAGACTTCTTATAGTACGAAGGTTCTCTGTAACATCCTCCCCGACCGCTCCGTTGCCCCTTGTCGCTCCTTTAGTAAAAATGCCGTTTTCATAGGTCAACGAAACAGATAAACCGTCCACCTTCGGTTCGACCGTATATCGTTTCAACTGCAGAGCAGATTCCAGTTTATCAATAAAGGTTTTTAATTCTTCTTGTGAAAAAACGTCTGTTAGTGACTCAAGAGGCACCTCATGGATGACCTGTCGGAAGCTTGCGAGCGGCGCTCCGCCGACACGCTTTGTCGGCGAATCGGGTGATGAAAGCTCCGGATGCGCTTCTTCGAGTTTCTCCAGTTGCCGCAGCTTAGCGTCATATTCAAAATCCGAGACCGTCGGCTGGTCGAGCACATAATATTCATATCCGTATTTTATAAGCTCCTCACGAAGCTTCTTTATCTCCGAAGCGGCATCCATTATTGTTCTCCCTCATCATGTCATGATGTCAAAGCGCTCAATACTTTCGTCCCATTCTTCACTGCCTTCAAAATAGGTGTAACTGTCCGGCACAGTACCGACAACCACGGTTTCGGCAACCGTCAAAGAAGTTGTGACCTCCTCTTGTGTAACACTGCCGGGGATCAGCACGGAAATCTCCACTTTAACTGTTATTACTATTCTATGCCGTGTCTGATTTATTCCGGAGGTTGAAAACAGATTTTTAAAGTCTGTTGAGGCGCTGCTGACAGCTATTATACGTATAGGTATACGCGGACCTTTGCCTGATAACAAACTTCCGCCTATCAGGTTTCCTATGGGTATGCCTATATTCGCGTAGTTTTTTTCTGTCAAGCCGGTGATTATTTCCTGTGTTATCAATGTTTTCAGCAGATTGATTCTCGCCATGTCGCACACAAGCGCCGTAACCTGCCCGTCTGTGTTTTTTTCCAGCTGAATAAGCTTATAGTAATCCAAATCGCCGGAATCAAGCTTTGCCGCTATTGCATTGTTGACGGCGCTGGTTACCACATTTTTTGAAGCACTCATTGCCATTGACTTTACGGTCGGTGTCAGGCGCAGATACATCAGCAATAAGAACGAGCCGAATAGAATAAGCAGCAAAGGCCAGATTCTGCTTCTTCCGCCGTACCGTCTTCTGCGGGGCAGCCGCAGTCTTATCATTCGAAGTCTTTGCTTAAGACTCGGCATGGGTACATCACCCCTGTAACGAGTCTATGCAGTTACTGCGTTAATAATGTCGCCGCGCGCATAATACCGAGCTTTCCGGATTCATAAGTAAGTCCGCCCTGCAGATAAGCCGTATAAGGTTTTCTCATTGGTGCGTCTGCAGAAAGTTCAATCGAAGCTCCCTGCACAAAAGCACCGGCAGCCATTATAACATCGCAGTCGTATCCGGGCATGGGCCATGGCTCGGGGACGACAAAACTGTCCACCGGAGCGCCTTGTTGAATACCCAGGCAGAAGCGTTTCAATGGCTCGGGATCTTCAAAGGCGATGCTCTGAATTATATCTGAGCGGATTTCGTTTGAGCGCGGGGACACTCGATAACCTATCAGACTAAAAAGCGCAGAAGCGAAAACCGCGGTTTTAAGTGCCTGAGCGGTTATATGAGGAGCTATGAAGAGACCCTGAAATAAGGCTCTTGATTGACCTATTGTCGAACCTGCATCACCGCCGATTCCGGGAACAGTCAGCCTTTCGGCTGCTGCCTCAACGAGGTCGTTTCGTCCGGCAACGTACCCCCCTGTCAAGGCAAGACCGCCTCCGGGATTCTTAATCATTGAGCCTGCAATCACATCAGCCCCAAGCTGCGTCGGTTCAATTGTTTCGACAAACTCTCCGTAACAATTATCCACAATTATTGCTGCGTTCGGATTTACTCTCTTAATCAGATCGGAAGCTTCACCGATTTCGGTTGTTGTCAGAGCCCGACGCTCGGTATAACCTCTTGAACGCTGGATAAATACCGCTTTCACCCGTCTGTCAGAAACCTTTTCCGATATGGACGGAAAATCAAGTTCTCCGTTGCGGAGCAGCTCGATTTGAGCGTATTCAACTCCGTAGAAAGAAAGCGAACCTCTTTTCGCGCCGCTTATACCCACAACGCCGGAAAGCGTGTCATACGGTGCACCGGTAACTGAAAGCAGCATGTCGCCCGGTGCCAATGCCCCGAAAAGTGCCGAGGCTATCGCATGTGTTCCGTTTACAAAACCAATGCGCACCAGAGCACGCTCGGCACCGAAAACATCGGCAAAAACACGGTCTAATACCTCGCGGCCGCGGTCATCGTATCCGTAACCCGTTGTCCCGGAAAACATGCTGTCGGAGACCTTGTTTGCGCGAAAGGCATTTAGTACCTTTGCGGTATTAATTTCGCATACACGGTCTATAGCGGAGAATTCGGATGCAGTGAGTGCGGACGCTTCCTGAGACAATCTGATTATTTTATCTGATATGAAACTGTCGTCCATATCCTAGAGTTCCTCAAGAAAAAGTCGTGCGAGCAGCAGAACCTGATCGAAATCGCGCACGCATCCCACGCATGAAGGTGAGTGAATGTTTCTGAGCGCTGCAGATATGGCTGCGATTTTCGTTCCCGACCCGCTTCGTTGTATAACTCCCGCGTCTGTGCCGCCCGCTATCATTGTTTTTGTTTGCCAGGTAATACCGTTATTATCTGCAAGAGCACAAAGCTTTGAAAACAGTTCGCGATCATAAACGCTGCCCCCGTCCATAAAGGGTATTACAGGCCCTTTTCCTGGCGAACAGACTTTTTCGGGGCCCTTTTGCGAGGGAAGGTCCGCGGCGGTTGTCCCCTCAATGACCAGTGCGACGTCCGGCCTTATCCTGAAAGCCGCCGTTTGAGCACCGCGGCAGCCGACTTCCTCCTGCACTGTGAATGCAAACCAGGTATCGCAGGGAAGCTCGGATTCGAGTAATTTCAGCAGTACGGCGCAGCCCGTTCTGTCATCAAGTGCGCGGGCTTTGAAGTAGCCGTCTCCGAACTCGGTCTGTACGGTGTCAAATACGCCGTAATCGCCCGGACGCACAAGTTTTTGAGCCTCTTCACGTGAAGAAGCGCCTATGTCAATATACATGCTTTCAGTCTTGGGTATTATCTCCCGTTCCAAAGCATCCGACAGATGAATCGCCTTAACTCCTATGACACCCGGTATTGCCGAATCTCCGATGAGGACTTTTTCTCCGATTGCGACACGCCTGTCAACGCCTCCTACAAAATCAAATTTCAGGAAGCCGTCCTCTTCCGCCGCGAGGATTATAATACCGACTTCATCCATATGTGCGGCAAGCATAATTCTTTTATCGGAATATCTTTTCCCATGCTTATATACTAACAAATTCCCCATGGAATCAGTCAGAATCTCATCGGCAAGTGGTGCTGCTTTTCCGGAAATGAATTCTCTTACGGCGTTCTCATGTCCCGAGGGCCCGGGCAGGGCGCACAGGGCTTTTATCAGTTTAAGCATCCCATTCACCCCAATCCACAATAAACGCTGCTGTAAGCGACACAACGCTCTCTATGTCATCCAGTCTGACTGCTTCGACCTGCGTATGCATGTACCTGAGCGGCAAAGATACAACAGCGGTTGCAATCCCTTCGCGGGATATCTGTACGGGCCAGGCATTTGTGCCGGAGTTTCCCGACATAACTTCGGGCTGACAGCAAATGCCGTGTTTTTGGGCTGTTCTAAATAGGTCGGCACTCATTTTGGCGTTCATATTCGGTCCTATGCCTACAGCTGCTCCCCCGCCGTATTTTACTGTTTTGATTTTCGGTGCATCAGGGGTTGCCGCATGAGTGACGTCAAGTATTACGGCATAGTCGGGAGTTGTTCCGAATGCACCCGCTGCGGCACCTCGGCAGCCGAGTTCCTCCTGCACGCTTGCCATAAACACCAGGTCGCTTTTTAGTTTCTTTCCCTTTAATCTGTCAGCGACGGAAAGCATAACGGCGACGCAGGATCGGTTGTCGAGTGCCCTGCCGCATATACACGAGTCGCCAAGCATAAAAACGTCTCCTCTGAGTATCCCCGGCGTGCCCGGCGGAAATTTGCGCTTTGATGTTTCCTGAGAAAATCCGACATCGATATACATATCTTTTATTGCTATAGGTTTTTCTCGTTGTTCCGTTTTCAGAACATGAGGCGGAAGGCATGATATTACGCCGTAAGCGGGCGGCTCGGTCATTAAGATAACCTCCCTGCCGGGCAGTACGCGTGCGTCCGCTCCGCCGAGCGCAGCAAAGGTTAAAAAGCCTTCGTCAGAACCGGTAATGATTATTCCTATCTCATCCATGTGTGAATCCACAAGTAATGTCGGAGCGCCCGCTTCTCCGCAGCGGAGTATGCCGATAACATTCCCCATTTTATCCGTCTTAACTTCGTCAACAAGCGGCAGCATGAGTTCCGTTATCCTTGCAGCCGCTTTGTTTTCAAAACCTGACGGAGACGGGATTGCGCATAAATCAAACAAAGTTTTTTTAATATCCATTTTTACCTCGTATAAGCGTCAGAGCGACATGACGATTTTTTTATATGTGTTTCCGCGTTCTTCAAAATTAGTAAACCGGTCGAATGAAGCGCTTGAAGGCGATAAGAGAACTATATCTCCATCCTTTGCCGCTTTTGCTGCAGTGCGCACTGCGGCTTCGAAATCATCGATTTCAAGAATCTCGATATCGGCTCCCGCTTCCAAAGCCGCGGCTTTTATTTTTCGGGACGTAGGTCCCGTAAGAACAAGAAGCTTAACGCATTCTTTTATCGCCGGACCGAGAGGAGCGTATGGAATGTTCTTGTCATATCCGCCCGCTATCAGAATTACTTTGCGGTCGAAAGACTTCAATCCCGCTATTGTCCGTGTCGGGCTGGTGGCTATTGAATCGTTATAGAAAGTGACTCCGTCGAGAGTTCTGACAGGTTCAATTCTATGCTCAACGCCGGTGAAGCGTTTTGCGACAGCTCTGCAGCATTCGGAAGAGACGGCATCCGCCGCCGCACAGTAAGCGGCCATCAGGTTCAAAATATTGTGTTCTCCGCGAATTGATATATCCTTTTTTTCCAGAATGAGCTCTGTCTTTCCGTTAACGGAATAGAAAACGGATTTTCCGTCATAGAAGCATCCGTTATCCGGTGACGAAACACTTGAGAATAATCTGACCTCTCCTTTTGCATGTTGCTTAAAGGAGAACGCAATGGGGTCATCCGCGTTCAGAACTAAAAGATCACTCCTCCGCTGTGCCGAAAAAACATTCATCTTCGCGGAAATATACTCGTTCATATCCCTGTGGTAATCAAGATGATTGGGAGTAACATTAGTAACTACGGCAACGTCCGCGCTTTTTCCCATAGTCATAAGCTGAAAGCTTGAAAGTTCGACGACAACTCTGTCAACTTTGTTGATAAAAGCTGAATCGGCGAAAAGAGGTTTTCCGATATTGCCGCCGAGGTGCACATTATATCCGGCTTCCCGAAGCAGCTTTGATATAATTGTGGCGGTTGTTGTTTTCCCGTCGCTGCCGGTAACGGCAATTATGGGGCACGGGCAGACATCAAAAAACGCTTCCATTTCCGAGGTTATTTTACAGCCGCTTTGCCTGGCTGATACAATCTGCGGTATATCAGGCCGTATACCGGGAGTTTTAAAGATTACGTTCTCTGATAAATCATCAAGATATCCCGCCCCCAGTTTCAGACTGGCGCCGGCCGCTTCAAGCTCATCAATCCATGCTCCGAAGGCTTCACGCTCTTTTTTGTCGCGCAGTGTCAAACTGATTCCCGCGGCCAGAAGCAGCTTGGCTAAAGGTCTGTTTGATATTCCCATACCCAGGATAGCTACGCTTTTTCCGCGCAGCGCTCCAATGTATTCATTAAAATGCATAGATTCACCTTCCGATAACATGCTGTTAATTATATCTCCGCGATGAATCATTTTCAATCATATTCGCTTGACCTTCTTATAATTTCCCCTATAATGAATCTGTCAACCGCTGAGGGACGGAGGTTTTTATGAACTACAGAGCATATGTTTTTGATTTTGACTATACGCTTGTTTATTCGGAGATTGCTATTTTGGCATGTTTTCGGCATATTTTCGAGATTAACGGTTTTTCGGGAATATCTGATTATGATATAAAAGCCACAATAGGAATGAGTCTGTCCGAGGCTATTTCTATGCTTACCGGGATAACGGATCTGACTGCGCTCGATGATTTGAAGCGCGAATACCGTCAGCACGCCGACTCAATTATGGCAAAAAACACATTTTTATACCCTTCGGTACCTAAACTGCTCCGTGATATCAGGAACTTAGGCTCTGTCAGTGCAATAGTATCGAATAAATATCGTTTCCGAATCGAGGAATCGATAAGAATGTACTGTCTGGACGATCTTTTTACTCTTGTTCTCGGACCGGAAGATTTCTCCCGTTTTAAGCCGGATCCCGAAGGACTTCTTTTGGCAGTCGAGAAATTGGGAGTTTTGCCTTCAGAAACGCTATATATCGGCGACAGTATCATCGACGCGCAAACAGCCATGAACAGCGGCATAGATTTCGCTGCGGTAACTACGGGGCCTACGCCTGCGGATTCTTTTTTGACTTTTCCGCATGTGAAAATTATTCCGGATCTTTCGTTTTTGCTTATTTGATATGCTGAAATGTGACTGACAATTATGTCTTGTTGACAGAGGCATCGGTTTGCTGTAAACTAAACTTGTGAGTAAACCGGGCAGTCGCGTGGCATTGCCGAAAGGCTACCCACGAGGAAAGTCCGGGCTGCATAGGGCAAGGATAACGGGTAACGCCCGCCGAAGGCGACTTCAGGAAAAGTGCAACAGAAATAGACCGCCGCGCTTGCGCAAGGGTG
>Ga0209723_1003374_pt1 | contig 19300 bp, 16 predicted proteins | sample BiotimSIPDNA_2_FD_185750 | JGI IMG/M metagenome (GOLD analysis project Ga0209723, IMG submission 185750) | Anaerobic biogas reactor microbial communites from Washington, USA - Biogas_R2 time_0 SIP DNA (SPAdes) (version 2) | ecosystem: Engineered > Bioreactor > Anaerobic > Unclassified | place... | reverse complement strand
ACAATACACATCCCACTTTTTGTCAGATAGAATATACCCTGCATCCGGTCTGCTTTTTTTGCATTTCCTGTATCTACCAGTATTAAAGGCAAAAGGCCGGGGAGTCACACTGCACCCCGGCCTGATTGAGTTGTAATCTTCTATTTAGATAAGCCCATGTTATAGCACGCCCTTGGTGCTTGGCAGCTTATCACTGAATGGGTCCTTTCTGATAGCGGCTTTTATCGCCCGTGCAAAGGCTTTGAAAATACCTTCTATTTTGTGGTGTTCGTTGTTGCCTTCCGCCTTGATATTTAGGTTGCTTAGTGATGTGTCTGAAAAGCTTTTGAAAAAGTGGAAGAACATCTCAGTAGGTACATCTCCGATTTTCTCACGCGTGAACTCAGCATCCCATACAAGCCATGGGCGGCCGCCAAAGTCAATGGCCACCTGTGCCAGACAGTCGTCCATCGGAAGGCAGAAACCATAACGGTCTATTCCTCGTTTGTTGCCAAGTGCCTTACGGAATGCTTCACCCAGGGCCAGTCCGGTATCTTCGATAGTGTGGTGCTCGTCGACCTGCAGGTCGCCGTCAGCCTTTATAATGAGGTCAACACCTGAGTGACGGGCTATCTGATCCAGCATATGGTCGAAGAACCCGAGTCCGGTTGAAATATCGCTATTGCCACTACCATCAAGGTCAAGTTCTATATGTATACTCGTCTCTGCGGTGTCGCGGTCAATTACAGCAGTACGCTCGGTCTTGAAGAGAAAGGTACTTATATCATCCCAACTTTCTGTGACGAGTACACAGTGTTCAGCCAGTCTTGCTTCGCTGAGCTGGGCCCTACCTTCTTCCTCCTGTTTTATCAGTATGCCCTTGCAACCAAGGTTTTTTGCCAGTTCGATATCAGTCAGTCTGTCACCTATCACAAACGAAGCAGCCAGATCATATTCATCACTGAAATAGCCTTTGAGCATCCCGGTGCCCGGTTTTCTGGTATCTAATCCCTCTTCTGGCAGGGAACGGTCTATGTGAATTGCTGCAAAACGGATGTCTTCCCCTTCAAGAGTCCTTAGCATAAGGTTGTGTGCAGGCCAGAAAGCATTCTCAGGAAAAGACTTTGTTCCAAGTCCATCCTGATTTGTTACCATCACCAGTTCGAAATCCAGTATCCCGGCTATCTTATACAGGTTGCGGATAACCCCGGGATAGAATGCCAGTTTCTCATAGGAGTCGACCTGGTAATCATAAGGAGGCTCCTTGATAATTGTGCCATCCCTGTCAATAAACAGAACCTTCTTCTTCATACTATAGGTATATATCTTATAATGTTTGAAAAGGACTGATTGTTCAGATTTATCTGAACTTTTTCAGCGCTTCGGCTAAGGAGACGTTTTCATCATGTGTTCCTACAGTAATCCGAAGACAGCCTTCACACAGAGTAACTGACGAACGGTCTCTTACTATTATCTCTTTGTCAATAAGGTGATTGTATATGCCCTTTGGGTCATCGGTGCTGACTAACAGGAAGTTTGCATCCGAAGGAAATACCTTTCTTACGAATGGCAAGGTGAGCAGGAAGTCAGCCAACCTTCCCCTTTCTGTTATCAACTGTTCAACCCAGAATTTGACTCTGTCCTTATTACTCTCAATCAGTTCCAAAGCCTTCTTCTGAGTCAGAATATTTAGGTTGTACGGATACTTGATGCGACTTAGCACCCTGATAATCTCAGGACGGGCAAAGGCCATCCCAAGTCGTATGCCTGCCATACCCCAGGCCTTTGAAAAGGTTTGAAGTATCACAAGGTTGGGGTACTCCCCAAGTCTGGGCAGAAAACTAGTTCCTGGAGCAAAATCGGTATAGGCTTCATCGAGAACTACTATGCCAGCAAAGTCTCTTACAATCTTTTCAATAGCTGCATTGTCGAAACAATTGCCCGTCGGGTTGTTGGGTGAACACAGCCATATCAACTTTGTATTGTTATCGGCAGCAGCAAGAACAGCCTCAGCGCTGAGGCTGAAATCCTCATTCAGAAGGACGCTCTTGACCGGGGTGTCGTTGGTTGCAGCAGCAACCGAGTACATACCATAGGTTGGGTCTATAGCAACTACATTGTCAATACCCGGACGGCAGAATGCACGAAACAGCAGGTCGATGGCTTCGTCTGAGCCATTACCCAGGAAGATATGATCGGGTTCGACCGACTTAACCTTACCAATTACTTGCTTTAGTTTCCGCTGGTAAGGGTCGGGATAGCGGTTGTAAGGATAATTGAAGGGACTCTCATTTGCATCCAGGAAAATCCCGGAATCGCCGGTATATTCATCACGTGCCGATGAATATGGTTTCAGGTTAAGAATATTTGGCCGAAGAAGCTCTTCTAGTGGTTTCATTTTGTATTCAGGTTTCAGTCTTTGCAACAAATGTTACTATTCTTCTCTGTGAGGAGAAGCATTATTAGTTAAGGTGAGAAGCGGAATAATCAGGATTTAAGGTGTTCAAGCCTTATACTTACCGCCTGTTTGTGTCCAAGGAGCTCCTCTGCTTCAGCCATCTTTTCAATAACAGGCCCCAGACTTTTGAGCCCTTCTCCTGTGATTTCCTGGAAGCTGATCTTCTTGAGAAAACTACTGAGGTTGACCCCCGAATAGGCACGGGCACATCCGTGGGTAGGCAGGGTATGATTGGTTCCTGAGGCATAGTCTCCTGCACTTTCAGGACTATAATGACCAATAAACACAGAACCTGCGTTTCTAACCCTCTCGGCCAGTTGGCCTGCATTTCTGACAGACAATATCAGGTGCTCAGGAGCATAGTGATTGCTCATTTCCATCATCACATCAACCGAGGGTAACAGGAAGGCCTTACTATTGCTAAGGGCACTGCTTGCACCAGCTTCTCTGGGCAATTGCCTGACCTGTATATCTATCTCTGCCATCGTTGCATCCAGCAATTCGGGTGAATTAGTAAGCAGGATTACCTGACTGTCGGCACCGTGTTCAGCCTGAGAAAGCAGGTCTGCTGCAACAAAGGCTGGATTTGCCGAATCGTCAGCCATAACAAGCACCTCGGATGGTCCTGCAGGCATATCGATGGCTGTTCCCCTGATCGTAATAAGCTGTTTTGCAGCTGTTACGTAGCGGTTGCCCGGACCAAATATCTTGTACACCTTTGGTACAGTCTGGGTACCATAGGCCATAGCTCCAATGGCTTGAATACCACCAACCTTGAAGACCTTTTTTATCCCGGCTGTTTTGGCTGCATAAAGAATAGCGGGATTAACAATTCCGGTCTTTCCTGGAGGTGTACACATCACTATTTCTTCACATCCTGCAATTCGTGCAGGGATACCAAGCATCAGTACTGTAGAGAACAGAGGTGCTGTGCCTCCGGGAATATATAAACCTACCTTTTCGATTGGAACACTCTTCTGCCAGCAAGTGACTCCAGGTTCGGTCTCAACCTTTACTGCAGTTTGCCACTGAGCCTTGTGAAAGCTATCAATATTGTAAGCTGCTCTTTGGATTGCCTGCTTAAGTTCAGAGGGGATTTGTTTTTCAGCTATATCAAACTCCTCAGGACTTACAACAAGGTTAGTTCCAGCGTATCCGTCAAACTTCTCAGAGTAGCGTACTATGGCCGTATCCCCTTCACGTGCTATGTCGTCAAGCACTGTAGCTACTGAGTCAAACAGACCGGAGACATCAACGGGTGGACGTTGCAACAGCCCTTCCCAGTCCTGTTTCGGCGGGTTTATATATTTCTGCATAATGGGTCTAATTAATTACAGTATCATCTTCTCAATCGGGATTATCAATATCCCTTCAGCACCACATGCTTTTAGCTGGTCTATAACTTCCCAGAACTGCTCCTCGCTTATTACAGAGTGAATAGAACTCCATCCTTCCTGGGCAAGAGGAAGAACTGTAGGACTCTTCATTCCGGGTAATATCTTGACTATATCCTTTACCCTTTCATTAGGGGCATTGAGCAGTACATACTTGTTGGTTGCCGATGCCATTACCGAATTAAAGCGGAAGAGCATCTGGTCGAGAATTTCACGCTTTTCAGGTTCCAGATTTTTATTGGCTACTACAACAGCCTGAGAATACATTACTACACCTACTTCCTTAAGACTGTTGGCTACCAGAGTACTACCCGAACTGACAATATCGAATATCGCATCTGCCAGACCAATGCCGGGAGCAATTTCTACAGAACCTGCAATTTCGTGGATCTCAGCCTGAATCTTCTTTTCCTCAAAGAACTTCTTTAGTATCCTGGGGTAGGAGGTAGCTACCTTTTTGCCATCAAACCAGCCTACACCTGTGTAATGCTCACTCTTGGGAATAGCAAGTGACAAGCGGCATTTTCCAAAATTTAGATGCTTGACTATCTCCAGTTCATATCCCTTTTCTGCATATTCATTTTCGCCAACGATACCAATATCTGCTACTCCATCATATACAGTCTGAGGTATGTCGTCATCGCGGAGGAACAATGCTTCGACAGGAAACCCGGTCGACTGGGCAACCAGTCGTCCGGCACCGGTATTGAACTTGATGCCCGATCTGTTCATCAGGTCCATGCTATCGTCGTGCAGACGTCCGCTTTTTTGAAGTGCAATTCTTAAGATTGTTTCAGTATCCTTTATCATATCTGGTCATTTTTGCTGGAAGCAGATGTAATTTACATCCCTTCGGGTTAGTATCCAAAATATTAAATCAAAAAAGGCTTACCATGGGGTAAGCCTTCTGTAATTATTTAAACACGCAACAAGCTCACCCATCAGTTAAGAGGGAAATGATGATGATGAGCATTGATGTGATATGTGTAATTCATGTCGCTATGTATAATTCGTTACAAAACTATGACTTTTTATTTTTGATTCAAATTTTTCGCTTTAAAAATCTTTCAAATTAATTTACTGCTTCCCGTGAATTTATACTTTTATTATGGTTATTGGCCTCAGATGCAAACAATTACCAAATATTGCACAATTCCTTGGGGTATGGGGTTTTAGGTATTATGTTAAGTGCATGGAAGGATTTGCAGAAAACTTGGTCGTAAAATTTGATAATATCGTAAAAAAGTCAATATTTACTATTGTTTCGGATAGGACGGAACATAACAATATGTATATTTGGTTATCATAAGCCTTTGAATTACGAAATCTATAATTGTATAACTATTTAATCCAAAAGATCTATGCAAGTTTTTACTTCGCCGATTATTTCACTAGACTATGACAGTGTTAAGAAAGTCCTTTATCAAAACTGGGATGGATTTGCTACCTCAATACAGTTCAGGGAAGCAATTGACAAGACTGTTGATTTTGTAAAGCAAAATCCTGTCCTATACATAGTATCCAATACAACCACTCAGCGTCCTGTTGGTCCTGAAGACGGTAAGTATGCAGCATCCAAGATGCCTGTCCTGTTTTCTTCAGGCGTTAAGGCTATGGCATTTGTCCTGCCCAAAAATGTTCTTACCAAGCTTGCTTTGGGCAACTTTGCAAAGGAGCAGGGTATGCCTTCAAATGTTAGGTATTTTGATGACCTTCAGGAAGCAGAAGACTGGTTGTTCACATTCTAATACAGCATCAAACTATGCAGACGTTTCCGCTTCCCTCTGTTTATGAGGCATTGTTACTTGTGATGCAGAATTATCCTGATAATTTCAATGAGGAGAAGAAACTAGAGGTTGAAGCTTTGTTGGACCATTGCATACGGGGATTAGAAAGTAGTTCTGAGAAGTTCCTTGCAACACTTTTCATTAAAGCAATTCGTAAGCACATTGGCTCATCTACATCATTTGAGCATGATGAAAATATCTATCTGCGAAAATTTGAAGTTTCGCAGATAGAGCTTTTCAATTTTCTGATCAATGAGTTTCCCTTTGTAAGGGATGCCCAGAAGCTTGTCAACAGTTCGATTGTTTCCCTTATCAGGGGACATGAGGAAGCTGTGATAATGGATATTGGCATAGGTCAGGGAGTTCAGATGCTCAACCTGCTTAAGATGCTTGACGGAACAGAGGGGCTTAGGAAGATAACAATGATAGGGATTGAACCTTTTGGTGATGCACTAAAGGTTGCTAAGGAAAAGTTCAGCGAGGCAGATCTGAGCTTTAAGGTGGAGTTTTATCCTATATGCGAGTTCATAGAAGCTTTTGATTTTAGTGGACTGAAACCTATCTTGTCAAAGACCTCCGGTCCGTTGATTGTCAATGAGTCACTTGCCTTGCATCATGTGCCGAGACTTATTGATCGTCACAAGGTAATTCAATGCGTACGAGCGCTAAAGCCCAAGGCTTTCTTCCTTACTGAGCCCAATACAGATCATTTTGAGCCTGATTTTTACAAGAGGTTTCAAAACTGTTACAACCATTACTTCCATATATTTCAGGTTATTGATACCATTCCATCCGACTATAGGGTAAAAGACGGTCTTAAGCTGTTTTTTGGAAGGGAAATTGACGACGTTATTGGAGGTGGGGATCACGACAGGTCAGAGAAACACGAGCCTGCATTCAGATGGGTTGAGAAGCTGCTTGTTGCAGGTTTTGTGATGGTGGATAGATTTACGGGTCTGCCTGAAGATATTGGACATGGAATAGAGGTGGTCTTTAATCCTATTACAGGAGGAGTCGATTTCAAGGTAAAGAAGGAAACAGTACTGAGTATCTTGCAGGCCGCTTGCGTCAATTGAAATATTATTAAATAAAGTCCCAATATGCAGTTGATCTACAATGAGAATGTAGAGCTGATCTACGATCCGGATAGTTTTGAGTTATTACAGACCTGGAAAGGTTTTGTGCCTTCAGGTTTGTTTCGTGAGGTCATTGACACTTCGCTTGATTTCATTCGCAGCAATAAAGTTGATCTGCTTATATCCGACACCTCACGTCAAAAGGTTATCAGCGGAAATGACGCTGAGTATGCAGCATCTGTCCTTGATGCAATGTTTACCGCAGGCCTTTTTGCAATGGCATTCGTCCTGCCTCAGGACGTATTCACGCGGTTCTCGCTCAAGAAGTTTGCCGATGCCGGTATTGATGCAGATAGGGTTGGCTATTTCAACAAAATTGAAGATGCCCGTAAATGGGGTGGTTTTGTGAAGTCAGCAAAAGGCTGATCTTGAAAGTATGCTGGAAAAAGAAAAGCCGGCTCCTCGGGGAGCCGGCTTTTTTAGGTATAATCGTCCCGGAACCATTGGCTAACTAATATGATTGCGTAACTTTGGCCCGAATGAAATTTTGAATGATGACAATAACAAGACATATTCCCAATATGCTGACCTGCGGTAATCTCCTGCTTGGGGCATTGGGTACCTATATGGCTATCAGTGGCAGACCTGAACTGACAGTATGGGCGGTACTGCTTGCGGCTGTACTTGATTTCTTTGACGGTTTTGCTGCTCGTCTTCTTAAAGCATATAGCGCTATTGGCAAGGATCTCGATTCATTGGCAGATCTGGTAAGTTTTGGAGTAGCCCCGGCTGCTGTACTGAGTTCAATGCTCCACTATCATTTTGTGGGTACCTGGGGCGGAGAGTTTATGAATCTTGAGACCAGGCAGCAGTTTATACTGCTTTGCCCCTTCCTGTTGGCTGCCTTTGCTGCATTGCGACTGGCTAAGTTCAACAATGACAGTCGTCAGACAGAGAACTTTATTGGACTTACAACAACAGCCACTGCTATGTTTGTTGTATCTCTGTTTTACCTCGTCGTTTCCCGTGGTGGAGCCTGGCTTGCATTTACAAGCCCGCTGTATGTCCTGATTCTTGTTGCTGTATTTTGCGCATTGCTGGTCAGTGAGATCCCTATGTTCTCACTTAAATTCAAGAGTTTTGGATGGAAGGGCAATGAGAACCGCTATATTCTTTTGATAATCTCACTTGTTGCTGTAATCCTTCTTGGAGCCGGAGCTCTGGCTCTTATTGTGCCGGTATATGTATTATACTCGGCAGTGTTAATGCTAGGTGGCAAATTGTCAGCAAAAGCATAGCATGCAGAAACACAGGCGTTAAGTCGCCAGACTATTTGAGGGCAGACATCCCAAAAAATTGAACAAGGTAGTAAATTTTGTTGTTGCCTTAGCTCGCAGCAAGGTGGCATATATTCACTATTTTCTTATATTGTTGTTTAATTAATCGGATAGTCGGATGCCTTCAGTACTTATTCATAATTTGGTGCTGCTGATTGCACTAACCAGCTTTTATGGCTTTTTACTTCAGCAGTTTCAAGGAAAACCGAGGAGTTTCAAATTTGTTATAGGCATTTGGTTTGGTCTTGCTGCTATAGCCGGTATGATGCAGCCCTTTGAGTTGTACGAGGGTCTATTCTTCGATGGCAGGGCTATTATAATAGGACTTGCTTCCTTTTTCGGGGGCTGGATTCCGGCATCCATTTCCTCCCTTCTTTCAATGTCTTATCGTATTTATCTTGGTGGTACAGGTGTATATGCAGGAGTGTGTACCATTATCGTAAGTGCTTTATTAGGTTTGGGATTAAGGAGCTACTTCAAACAAAAAGTAACATCGCTCAGGGTTGGGGATTATTATCTTTCAGGTCTTCTGATGTCTGTTGGAATGCTTGTGAGTCAGTTTCTTAATCCCTGGGAGGATGCAATCTGGGCATTGTCTCAAATATGGTATTCCATCCTTCTTATATATCCTATTGGATTCCTTCTGATTGCTGGTTTGCTTTCAAGGGAGGAACGACGCCTCGAGAATGAGGAAGCCCTCAATGAGTCTGAGAGGAAGTTGCGTACAACGCTCTACAGTATTGGTGATGGTGTTATTACAACTGATGCCAGAGGTCAGATAACTATGATGAACCCCGCAGCTGAAAAGATGACAGGGTGGACTGAGGGTGATGCTATAGGAAAGGATATTGATGAGGTACTAGTGATAGTAGATAAGTCGGGTGAGAGAATAGAGTCGCCCGTAAGTCGGGTGCTTAGGGAAAGGAAAACCGTAGGTCGGGATTCTTCGCTGTTGCTTGTAGCAAGGGATGGAACAGAGTTGCCGGTTAGCGATAGCGGAGCTCCGATAATATTAGATAAAGACCGGCTGGGAGGGGCCGTGCTTGTATTAAGGGATCATAGTGAGACCTATCAGTTTGAGAAAGAAATACTTGAAAAGGAGTATTTCCTTGGGGAGTCACAGAAGACCGGAAGGGTTGGATCTTATCTGCTGGACTTGCAGACTCAGGAGTTGAAATCATCGGCTGTTCTGAATGATATTTTTGGTGTTGATGAGAATTTTACGAAAGATCCGGATGCGTGGTTACAACTTGTACATCCGGAACACCGGGAAGAAGTACATAGGTATCTATTGGATGTTGCCCATGGTGTATATGAGACATTCGACAAGGAGTACAGGATTATTCGTAAGTCGGATGGAAGTGTAAGATGGGTCCATGGCTATGGTATCTTAAGGTATGATAACAAAGGAAAGGCATTTGCAATGCTGGGCACCATACAGGATGTTACCGAAGCCATCGAAGCCAGGGAACGTCTTGAGAAGAGCGAGCATAAGTTCAGAAAGCTGTTTGAAAACCATTCTGCTATACACATGCTGCTGGATCCTGGAACGGGGAGAATAATGTCGGCTAACAAGGCTGCTGCCGAGTTTTATGGATGGAGTACTGAAGATCTCAATAATATGTTCGTCCACCAGATCAATGTTATGGAGAAGGACGACATTATTGATATGATGAGGAAGGTTAAGGAGGGTCATCTTAACCATATAGAGGTTAAGCACCGTCTTGCCGATGGAAGGGTTAGGGATGTGGAGATATTTTCGAGCAGAGTTGACGTTTTTGATGAGGAGTATCTGTATGCCATCATCCATGATATAACTGACAAAAAGCAATTGGTTGAGGATCTTGTTAAGGCAAAGGAGAAGGCTGAGGAGAGTGACCTACTGAAGTCGGCCTTTATGGCCAATATGAGTCATGAGATACGTACTCCGCTTAATGGTATTCTTGGTTTTACAAGCCTTCTTACTACAGAGGATCCGGAGGATCTGCCTCCTCCGGACAAGAGGAAGGAATATGCTGCTATAATAGAGAGAAGTGCCGACAATTTGATGCAGCTTATAAATGACATTCTGGATATATCCAAGTTGGATGCCGGTCAGATGAATATTGAAAAGAGGGAGTTTAACCTTCTGATGACCCTCAATTCATTGGAACTTATATATCAGAAGCGCTTAGACGATATCAAGAAGGATATTAGACTCAGGACCAAATATCCCTTGGCACCTATGGTGGTTAAGGGAGATGAGACACGTCTTACTCAGATATTTACCAACCTGCTTGACAATGCTGTCAAGTTTACTGATAAGGGAGAAATTGCATTTGGTATCAGATCTCTTAGTGATTCTGAGATAAGCTTCTTTGTCTCTGATACAGGCAAGGGTATACCCCGGGAGAAGCAGGCTCGTATTTTCAAACGTTTTGCTCAGGAGGACGACACTATCTCCAGACGGTATGGAGGTACCGGACTGGGTCTTGCAATAGTCAAGAGTTTGCTTGATTTGATGGGTGGCAGCATAAGACTTGATTCCACTCCCGGAGAAGGTTCATGTTTTGAGTTTACTTTGCCATTGAAAGTAGATACCAATGCCAGTGCTGCTGAGGATAGAGCCGGTGGGGAGGGGGCGGTAAGTTCAGGTCGTTTGTCTATTCTCTTGGTCGAAGACGATCCGGTCAACCAATTGTATTACAAGGAGGTGCTCCGTGAGCCCGACTTCAATCTGTATATGGCCCCAACAGGTAAGGAGGCCCTTGAGCTATTCAAGGCTTTCAGTCCTGAAGTCATCCTGCTTGACATAAGGCTGCCAGATATCAATGGCCTTGAGGTGGCCCGTCAGATCAGGGCAACAGGAAGCAAGGTCTGGATTATTGGACAGTCAGCTTATGCTATGGCGGGAGATGAGCAGGCGGCAATAGATGCAGGTTGTAATGAATATCTGACAAAGCCGGTAAAAGCTAGCATCCTGTTGAAGAGGTTGCACACACTTGCAGGACTTCACTAAGTAACCCAAGATAATACTTAATAAATTTATGCTATGAGACTACATCAATTATTAATCATTAGTGCGACGCTGGTAATGTTTGCATGTAACCCCAAACCACAGGTAGCACCAGTAATAGATAAGGATGCTGCGATTGAGAGAAAAGTCGAGGATCTTTTAAGTAAGATGACCCTTGATGAAAAGATAGGTCAGATGACCCAGCTTTCTATAGACGTTATGTGGGATAGAGAAGCCAGAAGGGCAGGTACGTTTAAATTTGATGAAGCCATACTGGATTCAGTAATTGTTAAATACAAGGTTGGATCCATCCTTAATATTCCCGGTGTAGCTCAGACACCTGAACGTTGGAATGAGATAATCTCAGTGTTACAACAAAAGTCAATAGATGCAACAGGACTACCCTGCCTTTACGGACTAGATCAGAACCATGGAGCTTCCTATACCATGGGAGCCATAATGTTTCCACAGCCAATCAATATGGCTGCTTCATTTAACCGGGATCTTGTACATGAAGCTGCAGTTATCACTGCTTATGAGACCAGGGCCAGCAGTGTGCCCTGGACCTTCAATCCCACACTTGACCTGGGACGTGATCCACGCTGGTCAAGGTTGTGGGAAAACTATGGCGAGGATGCTTTTGTGAATGCTGAGATGGGACGTGTTGCCACTCTTGGCATGCAAGGTAAGGACCCGAATCATGTTGGCAGAGAGAATATAGCGGTTTGTGTCAAGCACTACATGGGTTATGGAGTTCCCGTTTCTGGCAAGGACCGTACTCCTGCTATTATTAGCCCAAGTGACCTTCGTGACAAGCACTTTGCTCCCTATCTGGCATCAATACAGGCCGGAGCCCTGTCAATAATGGTAAACTCAGGAAGTGTTAACGGTGTTCCTGTTCATGCCAACTACCAGTTGCTTACTCAATGGCTAAAGGAAGAATTAAACTGGGACGGTCTGATAGTAACCGACTGGGCTGATATCAACAATCTGTTCAACCGCGAAAAGGTTGCTGCCAATAAGAAGGAAGCAATTAAGATGGCAATCAATGCCGGTATAGATATGTCAATGGATCCATACAGCTGGGACTTTTGCGTGCTGCTTAAGGAACTTGTTGAAGAAGGCCAGGTAAGTATGGAACGCATTGATGATGCGGCAAGAAGGGTTCTCAGACTTAAATTCCGTCTTGGTTTGTTTGAAGAATCACTGCATGATCCAAAGTCCTATCCTCTGTTTGGCAGCACTGAGCATTACAATGTTGCCGTGAAGGCTGCTGAAGAGTCAATGATTCTGTTGAAAAACAAGGATAATATTCTGCCACTTACCAAGGGTACAAAGATCCTTGTTACTGGTCCCAATGCCAATTCAATGCGTACTCTTAATGGAGGATGGACCTATACATGGCAGGGTGAGATGACTGATATCTTTACTGGTGAATACAATACGCTGTTGGAAGGCCTGGCTGCTAAGTTTGGTGCCGGTAGTATAATCTATGAACCAGGTGTAACCTATAAGGAAGGAGCTAACTGGTGGGAAGAAAATACTCCGGAGATTGACAAGGCTGTCTCAGCAGCAGCTAAGGCAGATGTCATCGTTGTATGTGTAGGAGAGAACTCATATTGCGAGACCCCTGGCAATCTTACAGATCTTACAATGTCAGCCAATCAGCGTGAGTTGGTAAAAGCACTTGCGAAAACAGGTAAGCCCATAGTGCTTGTGCTCAATCAGGGACGTCCCCGTATTATCAAGGATATCGAACCACTGGCATCAGCCATAGTTTATACCCTACTGCCGGGTAATGCCGGAGGTGATGCCTTTGCCAACCTGATAAGCGGAGAGGCCAACTTCAGTGGAAAACTGCCCTTTACCTATCCATTGGAAGTCAACTCGCTTACAACATACGATTATAAAGTAAGCGAAGAATCGGACACCATGGAGGGAGCATATAATTACAATGCTTCACGTTCACTACAGTGGCCCTTTGGCTATGGTCTGAGCTATACAACCTTCAGGTACGGAGACCTGAAGGTCAACAAAGAGAATTTTACAGCTGACGATGAACTGGTCTTTGAGGTGGAAGTAACGAATACAGGTAAGGTAAAAGGAAAAGAAGCTGTTCTGCTTTATAGTACCGACCTGGTAGCTTCTATTGTCCCTGACGCACGTCGTCTGAGGGCTTTTGAGAAGGTTGAGCTGGAACCGGGGCAAACCAGGACAGTTAAACTTGCACTAAAAGGGAAGGACCTTGCTTTTGTCGGCTTTGATGGTAAGTGGATACTGGAGGAAGGTGACTTTGAGATCAACGTAGGTGATAAGAAGCTGACTCTGAGATGTACTAAAACAAAGAAGTGGGATACACCCAACAGATAGGTATTATACATATATGAACGTATAACCTCTCTGCCTGTAGTTGTTTTATGTTTTTTTATCCAAAAACCGGAATGGCTACTGATAACAGGTGTATAAACTATGTATATCTTTAGCGACAAACTTCAAATAGAGAGAATATGATAGTAAAATGGACAGAGGAGCTTACAGTCAAGAATGAGAAACTGGATGCAGAGCATCAGAAGTGGATTCAGATCCTGAATAATTTCTATGAAGGCCTGAGGGATAACAAACCTAAAGAGAGTCTTTTGGAACTTATACAAGAGATGTATGATTACACAAAATACCACTTTGCCAGTGAAGAGGAGTATATGAAGTCGGTCAACTATCCAAGGTTGGCTGAACATCAGGAAAAGCACCGCTATTTTGAAGGAAGGATCAAGGAATTTTATGATCGTATCAACGATGGTAAACTTGTAGTTTCTTTGGAGGTGACAAATTTCCTTAAGACATGGCTGATTAATCATATAAAAGGAGAAGATCAGCAGTATTCAGCGCATAAAGGTTAAATAATAAAGCCCCGCGCCTGTAGGCGCGGGGCTTTTCTATCATATAGGAGAGAGGTTAACACCTCTTTGTTCCTACTCCTTATTCTCCAGTTCCTTTTCTTCTTCCTGGGTAACTTTTTTCCATTTCTTGTCAAAGGCCTTAATCGCATAGCGGGCAGTGTGTAAACCACCCACTATTACTACGAGCCAGAGCAGATACCAGATTATTGCAGATGTATAACTCATAAACGAATTCTTGATCGGTTAATAAATATGGGAATCTGTCGATTTCAGTTCTTCCCTGGTCATAGGTTTGTTGTTGATTGACCTCCATGCGTACCAGATATATGCTATTACAAAGGGTACCAGCAGAGATACATAACTCATCACAGTAAGGGTAAAATGGCTTGAGGAGCCGTTGACTATCGTGATAGAGCTTTGCAGGTCGTAACTTGAAGGGTAGAAGGCTGTGTTGTTGTAACCTGCTGCCAGCAGCAGATTCAATACGGCTAGGAAGGTTCCACCTCCTGTGTACCAGATACCCTTGTTGGACTTTGTGAAGATGCTTATGCCGATACCCCACAGTACCAGGACAACACCGGCAAGCAGGAGCAGTCCTACTATTGGCATCTCAAGGAAATTGTGCAGGTACTTGTTGGCTTGCAAAAAGACCTCACCATTGGCTGGATTCACAGCAAAGCCGTCCCTGAAGAGCAACCAGATAAAGAATACCAGAAAGGATACTACAAATGGAATTGCATTACGTGGCACTTTGCTGCGTATACGAGACTCAAGAGCTTCATCGCTGATTGAGTTAAGGAAATACAGCAGGCCCAGCGTCCTTGCAAGGAAGAATACAGCCAGACCCAACATCAGATTGTGCAGGTTGAATAGCAGTTCTACACCTCTTAATGGTGATTGCCAGAATGATTCATTCATATCGTTGATGAAGAATTGAGAACCAGTAAAGAAAGAGGCTACTACAACACCAACAAGGAAGGTTCCCAGCAGACCGTTTATAAAGAGGAGAACTTCGTATGTTTTAGCACCAAAAAAGTTGTTGGGACGGGATCTAAACTCGTATGATACTGCCTGAAACACAAAGGCAAAGAGCAGTATTATCCAGGCGGCATAGGCCCCTCCGAAACTGGTACTGTAAAACAGGGGGAAGGCAGCAAAAAATGCACCTCCGAAAGTTACAAGAGTGGTAAACGTAAACTCCCACTTACGGCCCAGTACGTTTATCAGCATTGTACGTTCATCATTATCCCTGGCAAGGCAGGCAAACAGTGTCTGCCCTCCCTGCACAAACATCAGCAGTACGAGCACGGCACCCAGTACCGATATTATAAACCACCAGTAATGCTGAAGTGCAAGATGTGACATGGTTTCAAACATAGTATTACTCCTCTTTCTTTTTAGGTCCTATTTTTATCTGCTTCAACATAATTTTAACCTCGGCTATAAATAGACCGATGAATACCACGGTAAACAGGAAGAATGTGGTCATTACTGCACCAGCATCAATATTTGTGACGGCTTTCATGGTCGGCATCAGATCCTGAATAACCCATGGCTGCCTTCCCACCTCTGCAACTATCCAGCCTGCCTGAGATGCTACATAGGCAAGTGGTATGGTCCATACACAGATCCACAGCAACCACTTCTTGGTATGCAAGGTGTTCCTGAATACCAGATATAAGACAACTATGAATAGTATGAGGAAGTATCCGCCCAGCATTACCATAATGTGGAAGGCATAGAAAGTCATAGAAATAGGGGGAACCATCCTGAAGGCATTGGCTTCAAGCTTCTCGGGATCCGGGTCATAATAATTACCATAACCGAAATAGCGCAGATAATCGTCATTAAATTCCGGATCCTCAAACCTGGCCCTTAATGCCTTGTACTCTTCACCTTCGGGATCTTCCTTCTGAGCTTTCTTATATGCTACCAGAGCCTGTTGAGCTTCATAGCCACGTCTGATCTTTTCATGGTAAGACATGATGCCTCGCTCTTCATTACCCATGATCAGGTCTTTAATACCTGCCACATATGCATTGGGATCGTTATAGGCCAAAATAGAAAGCATAGAGGGAACCTCTATCTTGATATGAAACTCAGCCTGACTATCCTCATCTAAATTCTTATGCAGATCCTTGCCTTTAAGTATGCCGAAGGCTACCAGTCCGGCACCTTCCTTGCCCTCATAAAGGGATTCCATGGCAGCAAACTTCATAGGCTGGGTCTTTACAATTTCTTTGGCAGAACTGTCACCTGTTGCGATTAGTATCAGGGAACTTAGCAAACCGAAACTGGCTGATACTACTATACTACGCTTGGCCAGCAGCAACTCACGCCTCTTGATAAGGTACCAGGCGCTGACACCGATGACGAAGATAGCTGCAAGTACAAAACCTGAAGTTATCGTATGCAGGAACTTGTTGACAGCAGTAGGAGAGAGCAGAACATCCCAGAAGTTGGTCATCTCATTACGAGCCATATCGGGATTGAACTTTGTGCCAACGGGATTTTGCATCCAGGAGTTGGCTACAAGAATCCAGAGAGCTGACAAACTTGCTCCAAAGGCAGTAAGCCAGGTTGAAACCAGGTGAAAGCGCTTGCTTACCTTATCCCAACCAAAGAACATAATTGCAATAAAGGTACTCTCCATAAAGAAGGCCATGATACCTTCGATGGCCAGGGGAGCTCCGAAGATGTCTCCGACAAACCAGGAATAGTTACTCCAGTTGGTACCAAATTCAAACTCAAGGATAATACCGGTAGCAACTCCAATCGCAAAGTTGATACCAAAGATCTTCATCCAGTATTTTGTGATCCTCTTCCATTCCGGGTCCCCGGTACGATAATAAATCGTCTCCATAAAGGCCAATATGTATGTTATGCCAATGGTGAGGGGAACAAAGATCCAGTGAAACATGGCGGTTAGGGCAAACTGAGCCCTTGACCAATTGACCAGCGTAAAGTCAATATTTTCAAACATAGAGAGATGTAATTTAGGGTATTGTTATTTGTTCAATTACATGATTGGCCCGGTCCTGGTCATTATCAAACCTTACCTTCATTTCATTCTGAAAAAAGAACAACTTGAGAACAACAAACATAATAAAGAGCTTTGCCAGAATTATAATCCACAGGGCCCTTGACCAGTCGGACAAGTCGGAAAAACCGTCGATATAGAAGTCGACTATGTCCTTGAATTTAACCATATGGTTCCGAAGATTTTCTGAATTAATATATGGATATTTTTTTAATTTTCTACTGGTATTGTTTAAAGTAATTGTTTCTATTACAAATAAACAAATAAAGCAGTAGTTAATTGCCTAAACTTCAATTTTGATTTTTTGTTCAACCTTAATTTCTCTGTATTGTGCTTCCCTGTTTGGTATAAGTAAGGTTAATCTATTGCTGTACAATATATTCGCTTGGGGTCTTTTTGTAAAATTTTTTGAATACCCTGCTGAAATACTTTGGGTCGTTGAAGCCAATAGTATAGGCTACCTCGTTGATTGACATCTCGCCCGACATTAGCAGAGGGAGTGATTTCTTAAGTCTGTACACTGTGATGAAATCGTTGGGAGAAAGATCCAGTAGGGCTTTTAGCTTTTTGTACAGCAGTGAACGACTTACAAACATTGCATCCGCAAAAAGCTCAACACTAAAGTCGGGATTTGTGTAAGAAGCTTCCAACACCTCATATAGCTTGGAGAGAAATTTGTCATCCAGTGATTGACCGTTACCCAGATTTCTGGGTAACTCTTTCTGTGATGTAAACATGGCCCTGAGCCTGAGTCTGGCTTCAATAGTATTACTGACCTTTGCCTTTAGCAGTTCCAGATTGAATGGTTTTGGGACATAATCATCTGCTCCGCTTTGGAGTCCTTCAAGCTGGTTTTCCACCTGTGCCTTTGCTGACAGAAGGATAATGGGTATGTGGCTGGTATAGAGATTGTTCTTTAGCAGGCGACACATTTCTATTCCATCCAGTTCAGGCATCATCACATCTGAAATAATAAGGTCGGGAGAGTGCTTTTTGGCCATCTCATACCCTGCTTTGCCGTTTTCGGCAAGCAGCATGGTGTACTGGCTGCTAAGAGAGTTGGCAATGAATAGTGCCAGCTCTTTATTGTCTTCAACGACGAGAACCACCGGAGTTTCAGATATACTCAAAGTAGAGTGCTCGAATGTAGCATCATCATCACTGAGGTTGTCAATAACCACCTGTACCTTATTGCTCATTTCTGTGAAGTCGTGTACTGGTATTTCGTTGACTTCAGCCCCTTCAAAATCTTCCTTTTTGAAGGGGAGGGTAACAATAAAACGGCTTCCTTTGCCGGAGTTGTTTTGTACCATGATGGTTCCGTTCATTGCCTCTACTAGTTCTCTGGTAAGCGAGAGGCCTATACCTGAGCCTTTTGCAAAGGTCCCGTTGGCGCTGCGGTAGAACCTTTCGAAGATACGTTCCATTTGGTCATCACTGATACCTACTCCCGAGTCGGCTACTGAGATTGAAATTGATGGTCTGCTTCCTTTCCGCGACGGCGCTTCTTTTATTGTAAGCCTAATACTTCCTCCCTCGGGTGTGTATTTGAAGGCGTTAGACAGCAGGTTATACACAATATCCTCCATTTTGTCATAATCGTACCAATATGGTCCTCCCGGAAGATGGATCTCGAGGGTGTAATCTATCCTCCGTTGTCTTGCTATGGTGTCAAATGCTGAGAATATTTCCGTTATGAACTCCTTCAGATCTTTGTTTGTAATTCTGATTTTCAGGTTGCCGGTTTCAATATTTCTGAACATGAGCAACTGATCAATCAACAGACTCAGTCGCCTGGCATTTCTCTGTATTGAATTAAGCATGTCGAAGGCCTGTCCGGGGAAGTGAAACTCTCTGATAAGTCTGTCGATAGGTGATATAATAAGAGTTAATGGAGTTCTAAACTCGTGGGTTATATTTGTATAGAAGCGCATCCTGTTTTGGTTGATGTTCTCTATCTCCTTGTTAAGTGTAATCAGCCTGTCACGCTGCTCCATTATCTCTTTGTTCTTTGCCTCCAATTCTCTTTTTTGACCTTCTATCAGTTTACTTTTTATCTTCAGATTTTCGTTTGCTTCCTTAAGTATCTCAGCCTGATGCTGCATGTATTCATTCTGCTCCTTTATTTTTCAGTTCCTATCCATACATTTCCGTCTGTATCTATAAGTATCTTTCTTACAAACATACTGTTGAGGGAGAAGTTGTCAATATCCTTGTAGGGCAAGGAAGTGAAGGAGTTTGTAGAAGGCTGAAAGATGTCCACTCCCCCAGGGAACCAATATAGATAGTCCCCCGAAAGTCCTGTCTTATATCATATACAGAGTTGTGGCTTAGTGA
>Ga0209723_1003373_pt1 | contig 19301 bp, 16 predicted proteins | sample BiotimSIPDNA_2_FD_185750 | JGI IMG/M metagenome (GOLD analysis project Ga0209723, IMG submission 185750) | Anaerobic biogas reactor microbial communites from Washington, USA - Biogas_R2 time_0 SIP DNA (SPAdes) (version 2) | ecosystem: Engineered > Bioreactor > Anaerobic > Unclassified | place... | reverse complement strand
CCCTATTCCCGGGTCGTCAACAAAAAATCGGACAAAAACTTAAGAGACACTAATTCTGATTTCCTGTTGAACATCTGACAAGAATTTTGTTGGGCTTAGATAGCCTAATCTTTTCTGAGCCCGGGACCTGTTGTAATAACCTTCAATATATTCGAATACTCTTTGCCTTGCCTCCTCACGTGTCTTGCATACTCTTCCATGAAAGATTTCTTTCTTCAATATTGAAAAAAAGCTTTCACTCCAGGCATTCTCTCCTGGTTTCCCAGTACATGAAAAACTTTGTCGCAAGCCATATCCTCTGATTGTCTCCATCACTTCCTTAGCGGTATATTGACTGCCTCTGTCAGAATGAAAGATGCTCCCTTTCGGTATTTCCCATTGCTTCATTGCAAGCTCCAATGCCTTCAGAACAATGTCTGCAGTCATTCTGGATTGTTGGACATGAGCCAGAACGGTATTGCTGTAAACATCCCGTATTTGGCAGAGGTAATCCCAGCCTTCTTTTGTGGAGATATAGGTTATATCACTGGACAAAACTTGAAAGGCCTGATTGATTTCTAAGCCTTTGGTTAGATTCTCCAAATCAGGATTCTTAACGCCACTCCTGGCTTTCCCTCGTCGTTTTGGGCTTTTATGGACAGAATATAACTCTTTTTCTCTCATAATAGCCTGTACTTTCTTGAAGGACGCTTTGCCGCCTTCTTTGCGTATCAAGCCACAGATTCTTTCCGCTCCATACATATTTTTGCCTTCTTTGAAGATTCTCTCCACTTTTTCTGCCAATTCGTTGTACCGGGCTTCCCGTGCCTCTCGTTCTTTTCTCCAGCTGTAAAAGCCTGATCGCGATACTCCCATTGCTTTAGCCCACTCCGCTTTTGTATTACTTTCTTGCTCTTCCATCTGTTGGTATTTTTCTTTTGTCTTTAGCTCTGATGTTTCGCGAAGTAGGCTGCTGCTTTTTTTAATAGCTCGTTCTCATCTTTCAAATCGGCGTTCTCTTTCCTTAGCTTGCGCAACTCATCACTCTGGCTGTATTCTTCTGTGAATTCTCCCTGATCGTCATATTTCAAGCGCCACTTATAGAACATGCCTCGGCTGATTCCTAATTCTTGCGTGATTGATTGCACGCTTCGATTTGGATCATGACTCATTTTCACCGCTCGCTTTTTGTATTCTTCACTGTACTGCTTTCGCTTTTCCATTTCGTCCTCCATGACTTTTGTCTCTTGTCATCTTGTCCGAAATTTTATCAAAGACCCAACCTATTCCCTATTCCCTATTCCCTGTTTCCTATTCCCTATTCCCTTCTATTCATACTTCAACGCGTTCACCGGTACGAGCGTAGCCGCTGACAACGCCGGGTAGAGCCCCGAGATCAGCCCCACAATCGTGGCAAACACAATACTAAACAACGGCAGCCAGACCGGAATCGATGTCGCCAGTGTCGTCCCCCCGCCGCTTTCCGACGCCAGATAAGAGCCTGCCAGCAGGTTAATCAGCCCACAAATCGCCCAGCCCAGCAAGAAACCTCCGATTCCGCCCAAAAATCCAATCCCAGCAGCTTCTCCGAGGAAGATGCTCAAAATATTGTTATTGGTCGCGCCAATCGCCTTCATAATCCCAATCTCACGCGTGCGCTCCAAAATTGCCATCGCCATGGTGTTGGCAATCCCAATCGCTGCAACCAGCAGCGCGATCGCCCCCACCCCGCCAAAAACCACCTGCATAATCGTGAAAAAGCTGTTAATGCTCTGGACCTGCGTCTGCGGTGTATATGCCTGGAAACCCATATCGGTGATTTGCTGAGCCAGGTCAATCACAACCTCCGGGCTGGTGCCTTGGACGGTGACGTTGTTATAGCCTTGCTTGCTATAATCCACCCGTTTGCCAGCCACCCAGTCATTCAACTGATTGACATCGTCCCAGTTCATATACATGTTGTAATCTGCTTCACCCCGGGTTTCTGCCAACACGCCAACCACCAGCAGGCGCATCGATTTCCTTGATTCAGTGCCGTCACTGTTCCATTTGACAAAATCGACCTTCAAGGTCTTGCCCATCAAATCCGGGGGTTCCAGCGGGGAGTCGCCCGGGCGTTGGTTCGGGTCGAAAAAGTTGTTTTTAATCGACGATCCCACCACCACGGTCCCCTTTTCGTTTACAGCGGTTATGCCTTGCTGCGCAGCGACGCCCATATCAGCCAGGTCGTCCAGGTTGACTCCCATGATCGAGCCCCAGGCAGACAACCGGTCGAGCGAGATTTCAATACCAGCATTGATGTACTGTTTGATGATCACGCGCTCCACCCCCGGCATCGCCTCAAATTGCGCGATAACCTCGGGGGTTATCTTCTTGATGTCGTTTTCAGTGATTTCCATCATGCTGCTGCCCATCATATCCGGATAACCGGGATACACCTGGACGTTGCTGAGATCGCTGATCCCCCATAACTGGCTGGTGGCGCTTTCTTTCAAGCCCGCGCCCAACGAGATCAGGGTCACCACCGCGGCGGTACCGATGATCACACCAATGGCAGTCAGAACGACGCGCCCTTTGCGCCGCTTCAGGTTATCTATGATCAGGCTGATCAAATCTACTAAGCGCATAGTTACCTTTCAAATCCGATTAAGGCGTGTTTCAACGCAGGCGGGTTAAAAGCCGCCGCCAAAATTGCCCGAGTCATCAAACATGGTAGGGTCGCCGAAATCATCACCGGTGCCGAATCCGAAAAAGCCTTTGATCGCGTTCCAGATTTTGGCAAAAAATCCTGGCTCCTCGACCGGACCGGTCGGTGGGAACGGTTCGGGGTTCATTGGGTCAATCATGATCGGGTTGCCATTTTCATCCAAAACCGGGTTGCCGTTCTCATCAAGCAGCGGGTAAGGCTCCGGCATCGGTATTTCGGGCATCACCTCCACCTGCAGCTGGCTGTTGTAAGTGCGAAGCTGGTTGAAATCATCAGTATAGCGAATTTCCAGGTTGATCGTGACAGTGCCCTCCTGAAAGGGGATGAACATCGGGTCGAGCGTAAAATAACCGCCCGGGTCGAGCGTTCCGACCAAAACTGAGTTATTGGTCACATCACCGGCATCCGAGGTTACCACCGCGTTGCCCAGCACCGCCGATTTACGCGAAAGGTTGGTGATCTGGATTGGCAGCGTGCTCATTTGCCCGACATAAAACATGCCTTCCACCGGCATATAGAACGAGACCTCCAGCTGTGGAAGCGAAAAAACGAGCAGGGTAATGATTTGATCGTCAATCACGCGGTTGCCCTTGGCGTCCGTATAAACAAAGGAGAGTTTCAGCGGGTAAGCCCCCGGCTGGGCAGTCACATTGACCACAAATTCCTGGTCGGGGCTGAGGCTGCTTCCAGCGGCGATGTCACCTAATAAAACCACGTTAGACTGTCCGATTGGAGCAAAAACAGAGACGTCGCCGGCACCACCGCTGACGCCTCCGCCCGCTTCGGGTGTGCCTTCAGGGTTGGTCGTGATGGTCGAACCGCCATAAACCAACGAGACGTTGCGCGCCAGCTCGCTGCCGGCATTGCGCACATCCAGCGTCAGCTTGAAAGTTGAGCCTGGCTGCAATGGGTCGACATCAGTGTCGTAACCATTGACCACCATTTGCGCCCTCGCGCTCACCGCCGGGGTTGCAGTTGCTGTCACCTGCCCGGTGCCAGATTGGTTGATTGTGATCGTGAAGGTGAAGACCTCAGAATAGGTATTGCCGTCCGGATCCATGTAGGAAGCTGCCGCAGTGATAATGCCAGAATATTTCCAGGTCGACATATCGTTGACCTTAAATTTGTGGTTCATTTCAACGTTATCAGCATTTTGGGCGTCGACCTCCCAATGGTTGATAACGCTGCCATCCAACGGGTCAAAATCCTGGCTGCTGAAAGTCAGAATGATGTTTCGTGCATGTGCTTTTCCATTGTTTCCGAGAACAAATTTCAAATTAAATGTACCGTAGGGATTAACACTCTTCTTGCCCTCGCCGGTTTCATAATTAACCACATACAACATCGGGCGTTCGGTCACCTGCTGCACAATGTTTTCCGGCACCCACCCCGGCGGGTTAACAGCCGGATTTTCCGGCACATAGTTCCAGGGCACAGGCGTAGGCAGATTTCCAGCCGGCGGGTCCACCCACTGCGCGTCTGCTGAATGGGACAAAACCGGCAGCAGTGCCACCGATAAAACCAGCGAAAAAACCAAAAGAATTTGTATGTTTCGTTTCATTATGTACCTCTATGAACTGATTGAAATTGATTCCAGATATTGCTTTTCATCGACCATGCGCCCATCCATCAGGAAAACCCGGTGGGTGGCGAGGGTCAACATGCGCGGGTCGTGGCTTGCCACCATCACAGTCTTGCCCGCTTTGCGTAACTCGTCCAGCATGCTCATAATCACCTGCCCGCTGGTAGAGTCCAGGTTGCCCGTCGGCTCATCTGCCAAAATCAGCGGCGGATCGTTCACCAGCGCCCTGGCGACCGCCACACGCTGCTGCTGCCCGCCTGATAGCTCGGTTGGTTTGTGACCGATGCGGTCTTTCAACCCGACTTTTTCCATCAGGTCTTCTGCCCGCTCGATGCGATTCTTTTTCTTCATGCCCGCGAATCGCAGCGGAAACGCCACGTTTGCTTCCGCGCTCAGGTTGGCAATCAGGTTGAAGCTCTGAAAGATAAACCCAACTTTGTTGCGCCGGTAATCCGCCAGCGAGTTCTCGTCCATTTTGCCGATTTCATCGTTGTCGACCAGGATCTCACCCGACGTCGGCCAATCCAGCCCACCGACCAGGTAGAGCAAGGTGCTCTTGCCCGAACCGCTGGGACCCATGATCACGGTGAAAGACCCGCTCGGAATGCTTAAATCAAGCCCATCCAGAGCGTGTACCGCGGTTTCGCCCATCTGGTAGGTTTTTCGCAAATCAATCGTTTGCACAAAATTATCAGCCATACTGCCTTTCCTTTAAAAGTAGAATCCCGCGCCGCCGGCTTCCAGCCCACCCAACAAGCTGACCAGCAGGCTGGGAATCCCTTGCAGCGCCAGCATGATCAAAACCGCGATGATGGTATGCGTAATCGCTTTTCCTTTTTTCAGGTTGGTTAAATGGATGGCACCAATGATCAGAAAAATCACGAATACCAGCCAGTAAATATCGATGCTTCCCAAAACACCGCGAAGATAAGCACTGAAACCGGCTGCCTCCGCGTCGACCAGGTTGGAAAGACCCGGGTTTTCGATCAGTTTTCTGCTCGAGCCGACCACAATAAACTTGACCAGTTCACGCAGCCCAAACGGCACCATCGCCCAAGCAACCAGGTTGCCAATCTTCAGGCGCGGCGCGCGGCTGCCTGCCAGGGTGAGCACCAGGTACAGAATGCTCGCCATCAGCAGGCTGAAAAACAGGTAACCGATAATGCCCTGCAGGGCTGGGAAGACGATCATAAAAATTGGGGAGGTTTGATTTTCCTGGGCTTGCAAATATTGCTGCTGCTGCTGCTCGGACCAATATTGGAAGTCGTCTGGCAGTGTGGCGCCCATTTGCAGCTGCTGGGTTTTGACCGGCGCCGCAATCAGCACCGCGATTATCACCATGAGACTGATAAACACCATCGGGGTCAGTTTGTTCGACGTGTCTTCAGCAGTCACTTTCATAAGCGTTGCCCGCGGTTTGTAGAACATTTGAAAAAGCCATGTTAGATAGCCTTTCCGCGGTTTTCTTTCCCTGGTTTCCCGGGAGTCTTTCTCTGGTCTTTTAAAGATTTTCATCGGCAGCCTTATAAGGAACGCTGCGCCGGGCGTTCCTTTGTTTTTGTTGTAGCAACCCGCACCGCGCGCCCTGTTGGTTTTAGTATTGTAAGAACACACGCCGCGGTTTGCATTGTTTTACTCAACGTTATTATAACGCTCTGCCCCAAACAAAAGTTCCACCCAGGCGTCATTTTCGTCCGTACCGAGTCAGCCTGCTCGGCTTAACTTGCTACCCTCTCTTTAGAATATACAACCTTACCACCCCCTCTTTAGAGGGGGGCAGGGGGGTGAGTAGGGAACTGGCCTGCCTGTTCCTATCATGTGGTCTTGTCATCCTGAGCGCAGCGAAGCAATCTCAGGCGCAGAGCCTGAACATCACCACCCCCTCTAAAGAGGGGGACGGCGAAACCGGGGGGTGAGAGAACTGGCAAGGCGTAAATTCCCGCCGCAGGCAGGTTTACAGAATCAACAATCGGACGGTTAACTAGCCGTCCGATAGAAAAGAGGTAAAACAAACCAGGAGTTTTAAAGCTCCTGGTTCGTTGAAAAGTTAATTGAACTCTACATCTACAGGCATGCCGGGTTTGAGCCGCAAAGCTGAATTGGGCACCCGGATTGTAATCGCATATACTGTGGTTGCGCGACCATCCGCGGTCTGAACGTTGCGGGGAGTAAACTCAGCCTGATCAGAAATTTTGATAACTTCACCCTTGAAGGTTTCGCTCTGAAAAGAATCGACTTTGATACTGACCTGACTGCCCAGTGTAATCTGACCATACCAGGTTTCCGGCACAAACACGACCAGTTCCAGTTCTTCCAGGCGGGCGATCGTCATCAATGTTCCGCCGGCAGCGGCGATATCGCCAACTTCCACACTGCGGGTGAGGATCGTGCCTGTGATAGGGGCGGTGACCTGGGTGCGTTCCAACTGCAAATCCATTAACTTCAGGGCAGCTTCTGCCTGGGTGAGGTTTGCCTTTGCCTGTTCAAGTGCAGCCTCCGCCTGTCCCACGCCGGTTTCGGCTACCTTGACCTGCTGTGACTGTTCGCCTGTTTGCAGAGCCATCAGAGAATCCAGGGCGAAATCGTAGCTGGACTGCGCAGCTGCCACCTGGGCGCGCGCTTCGGTGACGTTTTGTGCGGTGGTGGTTGTCAGGGCGTCGTTATATTGTTTGAGGGCAGTGTCAAATTCAGATTGTGCCAGGTCAGCAGCACTCTGGGCGGCATCAACCAGGGTTTCATCGTTATTGGCAATAGCCTTCTGGAGTGTGGCATTGCTGATTGTCAGCTTGGTCTGGGCAGTGTTGAGCTTCTTTTCGAGATCGATAAAGCTCTTGTTACCAAGGTCATTGAGAATCTTTTCGAGGGCAGACTGGCGAGTTTCCAAGTTGTTTTTAGCGTTATCCAGCGCGGTTTGGGCGGCAACGATGTTTTCTTCTTTCTCAAAATACCACGTCGGACGAAAATCCTCTTCGCCGGTTTCAGACCATTCAGCCTGGCGGTTTTCGATGTCCTGGGCGCGGGCGGCTTGCAATGCAAGCTCATACTGCGCGTTGGCATAGGCGAGCTGTTGTTCGGCAGCCGTCACAGTTGCTTCAGCAGCCTGGCGGGCGGCATCGGTTTGTTCATATTGAGCAAGCAAAAGCTCGTCATCCAGGGTTATCAGGATTGCTCCCTGCTCCACATGGTTACTCTCTTCAGCTTGCACAGAGAGCACTTTGCCGCTCAGTTCGGGCACAACACCGACTGTCAACGCCGAAAGCGTCCCGGAAGCAGTTTTGGTTTCGGCGACTTCACCGGTGCAGCCACTAAGCAAAAGGGTGAGCACAAGGATGAAAGCAGCAGATAAGGTAAGACGACGTTTCATTTTTATTAACTCCTAAATGTGTTTACGGAAGCTGAAGACTGAAGCAAAGAAGTAAAAAACGCTCAAGCCAACCAGCGGAATGGTAGAAGTATGCAGCAGTGTTTGTGCGCTGACACCTCTGACGATGATGCCGCGCGTGATTTCGAGGTAGTGGGTCACGGGCAGCAGCTCGCTGTACCAATAGGTGAAAGCGGGCATATTCTCCCGCGAGAACATTAAACCGGTCAGGATGATGGCTGGGATGATGACGACAAATACGGCGATATAAACCGCCTGCATCTGTGACTTTGAGATGTTTGAGATCAATACGCCCATTCCCAGGGAACCGAGGATGAAAATGACACTGAGCCAGATTAAATCCCAATAACTGCCCTGAATGTGAACGCCAAACATCTTTTCGCCCATCCAAAGCATCAGGAACAGGTTGAGGCTGCAAACAACCAGATAGGGGAAAATTTTTCCGAGCATCAACTCCCAGGCTTTAATCGGGGTCACAATAAGCTGCTCCATCGTGCCTTGCTCGCGCTCCCTGACAATCGATAGCGCTGCCAGCAGGATGGTTTGCACCTGAAGAATGATTGGTATCAAACCCGGGATCAAGTAGAGCTTTGTGTCTGCATTGGGGTTGTAGAGCATTTGTACGCTTGTTTCGATAGGAATCTGGATCTGGCTGGCAAAACCCATCTTCACCAGTCCCTCCGCCAGCAAGCTCTGGGCAGCCATTTCGCTGATTGAAGTCAGCTTGAGCTCGGCAGCCGTGGCATCAGTGGGTGTTGTGGAGCCATCTACCAGGATGATGACGCGCGTGGTTTCACCAGAAGCGATCTTGTCGCCAAAATCGTGGGGGATAATGATGCCCACGTCAATCTCGTCGAGATCAATGGCATGTTTTAGTTCCTCGGCGTTGCTTGCAGTGAGGGTTTGTTTAAAATCATCGCTGCTGACGAAACGTTGAATATAACTTCGGCTTGCGTCAGTCATACTTTGATCGGCAACGCCCAGTGTTACCCCTTTTGAATCACCGGTAATACCATAACCCAATAAGATCAGCAGGGCGGCTGGCAGAGCCAAAATAAGCGCCAGGGTGAGCGGATCCCGCCAGATATGGCGCAGTTCCTTTTTCATAATTGACCAAAGTCGTTGCATTTGAGTCTCCTGACTTTCTATCCGCTGGTGCTCTCGCGGCTGGTTTGTACTAACGAAGTGAACGCATCCTCTAATGAGGGTTGAATAACTTCGATGCTTCGCAGGCTGATGCCTGTGTCTGTGAGGTAGCGGTCAACCGTGTCGATATGGTCCTGACTGTCCACGGTAACGTGGAGCAAAACACCCTGTAGAGATTGGTTGATGATGTCGGGCTTGCCGCTGAGCACTTGAAAAGCGACTACTGGCTGGTCACAGTCCACCTGCAGCAGGACACCCGGCAGGTTGTTTTTGATGGTGTCCGGGCTGGCAAGCGCCACAATTTTTCCCTGGTACATCATCCCAATCGTGTTGCAATAGTCTGCCTCGTCCATATAATGGGTGGTCGAGAGCACACTGACGCCTTCGCCGGCGAGTTTGTAGATCAGGTCCCAGAAATTTCGGCGCGAAACCGGGTCTACGCCTGCAGTAGCCTCATCTAAAAAGACCATTTTCGGGTCATGAATAATCGCACAGGCAAGCGCGAGGCGCTGACGCCAGGCTCCGGAGAGCGATTTAGTCCTCTCCTTGCGCAGATCGGTCAACCCGCTCATCTCCAGCAGTGAATCAATACGCTCTTTCCGCTTTTTGGGATTATAGAGACCGTAAATCGAGGCATAGAAATCAAGGTTTTCCAAAATCGTCAGGTCGTTGTAGAGAGAGAATTTCTGAGACATATAGCCGATGCGGTTTTTGATTTCTTCAGAATCTTTGTGCACATCATATCCCAAAACCGAAGCCGATCCTCCGTCCAGCAGCAAGAGCCCGCACAACATCCGGATCGTGGTCGATTTGCCGGCACCGTTGGGACCCAGCAGACCAAAAATTTCACCTTCGGGGATGTAAAAATCGATATGATCTACCGCGGTAAACTTGCCAAATTTCTTTACGAGACCTTTGACATCGACAGCATTTTTCGTAACACTCATTCAGTTTGACCTTCCTGGCTGACCATGCTAACAAACGCGTCTTCCATGGTTTTATTAACGGAGCGCAAAAACGAAATATGAAGATCAGCCTGGATAAAACCTTTTTCAAGGTCATCGAGCACTTGTTGAGCATTGTGATTGACGGTGTTGATGCGCAGACGGTCGCCGACCGGATGCCAGCTGAGTATGCCGGATGTTTGCTCTACCACTTCGCGCATTTGTTTGCGAGGTTTGGCTTTTACTTCAATGGTCTCAAAAGGCAGAGAATTAGTAATTTCGTCGGGGGTACCGACGCTGAGCAATTTGCCCTCGTGAAGCATCCCCACCTCATTGCAGCGTTGGGCTTCATCCATATATGGTGTGCTCACCAGCACGGTCACGCCATCTTTAACCACACCCGAAAGAATCGTCCAAAACTCACCGCGGCTGACAGGGTCGACCCCGGTTGAAGGCTCATCCAAAATCAATACTTGGGGAGCATGGATTAACGCGCAGCCCAAGGCAAGCTTCTTTTTCATTCCACCGGATAGTTTTCCGGCAGCCCGATCTCGAAACGGAGTGAGATGGGTAAATTCAAGCGTGCGGTCGATGCTCTCTTTCACCTTTGCCTTGGGAACCCGTTGAATCTCAGCAAAGAAGGCAAGGTTTTCTTCAAGGCTCAGATCGCCATATTGGCTGAACTCCTGGGGCATATAACCGATAATCTGGCGAATTTTTTCGGCATCTTTGCGGGTGTCGAAGCCGGCGATGGAAGCCAGCCCGGAGGTCTGGACCATGACAGTTGACAAAATGCGCAGCAGCGTGGTTTTTCCGGCTCCATCTGAGCCAACCAATCCAAAAAGTTTTCCGGTTCCGATTTGGAGATCGATTGAATCGAGGGCAACCTTCGTTTTCTGTCCGGCATATTTTTTGTGGATGTTTTCAGTTTTAATAGTAATAGGCATAACAACCTCCAAAATATGGTATGGAAAAGAGAAAACAATGTCAAGTGGCGGAAGTAACCAGTTTGATGACCAGCTGCTTGTTTGTTTATGACAAATGTCATAAAATGCAAAAAAGGAATAATGTGTAAAAAAAAACGAGGGACCGATGGCATTGTCAGCCCAGCGAGCAAAACTGGCATTTCCCATCTTGAAGCTAAATCGCCAGACTCCTTTTCGTTTTGCACAAAAAACCCCCTATTCTTCTCAATAACACTATAATCAACCCAGGTTTACACAAAGGAGATTACTTGTGAAAGAAACAATTCGTAAACAACTCGACCAACTACACGCCAGGGGCGCGCATTACGTCGACGCCCGCTGGTATCCACAAGAGGACAGCAACTTCCTCTTCATGTGGAACGGCAACCTCAAAGAAAACAGCGCCTCCAGCCAAAGCGGGCTGGGCGTACGCGTGCTCTACAACGGTGCCTGGGGTTTCTCGGCTTCCTCTGACCTCGCCAACCCGGATGCAATCTTCGACAAAGCCTTCGACAACGCCCGCATCGCCTCCGAACGCGTCACCTTCCCCATCCGCCTGGCGGAAAAAGAAGCCATCACCGACAGTTTCACCAGCCCCAACCGCATCGACCCCTTCACCGTCGGTCTTGACGACAAAGTCGCCTTCCTCAAAAAAATGGATGACGCCCTCAACCAACCCGGCGTCGTCCAGCGCATCAGCATGCTCGAATTCGTCCGCAAGCAGATCATTTTTATGGACACCGAAGGCTCCGAGATCGAGAAGAACATCATCGAAGTCTTCCCCTCGATCCGTGTGATGGGCATCGACAAAGACGGCGGCATGCAGCGCCGCACCTACCTGCCCGGTCGCACAGCCCCCACCCGCGGCTGGGAAAGCCTCGACGACGGTGATTTCCTCACAAATGCCGACCGCCTCGTCAGCGAGCTCAACCAGCTCCTGGTCGCCGATGACGCCCCCAACGGCAAGATGTCCGTGATTCTGCTCAATGGCATCATGTTCCTGCAGGTCCACGAGACCATCGGTCACCCACTGGAGCTCGACCGCATACTCGGTTACGAGCTCTCTTTCGCCGGCGGTTCCTTCGTGCGCCTCGAAGATTTCGGCAGCCTGCGCTATGGCTCAGAAAAACTGACCGCCCGTGCCAACGCCCTCGTACCTAACAGCCCCGGCTCTTTCGGCTTTGATGACGATGGCGTCCCCGCGCAGGACAACCTGCTGATCGACAAGGGCATCCTGGTCGGCGCCATCACCGGTCGCCAGATGGTCGAAGAAGCCAACGCCAAAGCCCGCAGACAGATTTTCGACGGCTCCAGCGGCGCAAACCGCGCAACTTCTTTCTACCGCGTACCAATCGAACGCATGACCAACATCAACATCGACCCGGGTAACGATGGCACCCTCGAAGATATCATCGCCAACACCGAATATGGATTGGTTCTGGACGGCGACAAAAGCTGGTCGATCGGTTCCAACCGCGAGCAGTTCCACTTTGCTTGCGACATCGGTTGGCTGGTTGAAAACGGCAAGAAGAAGCAGGTGGTCAAAAACCCGACCTATCGCGGCGAGACCCTGCCCTTCTACAACTCGCTCAGCGCCGTGGGCGATGAAAGCACCTGGCAAGTCCATTTCGTCGATAATTGCGGCAAGGGTGCCCCCAACCAAGTTATGCAGCTGGGGCATGGCGTCCCGGTCTGCCGTTTTGATAACGTCCAGGTAGGAGAGTAAGATGAGCAACAAAGTCATTAATTTATTACAACAATTGCGCCAAGCCGCCCTCGATCGCGACCTGCAAGCGCTGATCAGCTACCACGAAGAAGACAGCTACCTGATGCGCTTCGCCAACTCTGCCATTTCGCTGAACACCAACGAGCACCTAATTTCACTCGATTTCATTGCCTTTGATGGTCGGAAATTGGCAAGCTACAGCATGATCGTCGACCCCGCCGATTTTGCCAGCATGGAGAATGGGCTCGATGTCCTCGCAGCAATGCTGCCCCACGCCCAGGATCTCACTTACGACCCCACTTTTCCGGTCTATGAGCGCGACGTTTTCGACGAGCGCTCCTATGACCCCGCCCTCGCCGCCTTGAGCAACGAAGAACGCCTGGCTTATTTCAATACGCTCGGTGAAGGGCTTGAGAGTGATGACATCAAATTGAGCGGAATCTTCGCCAGCGGCACCACCACAACAGCCCAGATAAGCACCGCAACCGAGCACACCCAGTTTTTCCGTGCCACCGACGCGCAGGTGACCGCCGTTTTGTCTTCCGAGAGCCTCAAGTGGGAAGTCAACGCCGAGCAGAGCGCCCAAAAGAAGAGTGACCTTGACCCGGAAAGCCTGCACGCGGATTTAGCCCTGCTGGTGCAGCACTACCAGGACGACGAAGCCATCCAACTGCCGGTCGGCAAGTATACTGTCGTGCTCGGACCGGCCGCCACCGCTGAGCTGACCCAGATCATGACCAGTTACGGCATGACCGGCAACGCCCTCATGCAGGGTTATTCCTTTTTGAAGGAAGAAGATCAGGATAAACTACTCTTTTCAGAGCAAATTGATCTGACTGATGACCCCCGCGAGGTTGAAATCTATGCCCAGGAAGCTGACCGCTTTGGCATCCAAAGGAAGCCCTTCCCACTGATCGCTGAAGGTCGGTTCAAGGCTTTCATGTGGTCCCAGGACTCTGCCGATGAGTTCAGCAAAACCGCGACCGGGCATGATGTCAGCCGTCCCAGCCTGGTGATGGGCGCCGGCGCGCAGCCTGTCGCCACGCTAAAGGATCTTCTCGAGATGAAACGCGATGAAGACATCCTTTATGTGCCTTATATCCACTACATGAACGTGGTCAACCCCAGCCAGGGCATGGTCACCGGCTCAAGCCGCTTTGGCGCGCTTTATTTGAAGAAGGATGGCAGCGTGCAGGTGCCCTTCAACGTGCGTCTGACCCAAAAGCTCACCGATTACTTCGGCGAGCGCGTGCAGTGGTTGAGTGAAAAACAGGTCGCTTACAATGTCTCCAGCAGTTATGGTCGCCGCAACCCCACCGCGTTGAAGGTGCCCCGTTTTGTATGCGTGAAGGAGATCGAAGTCTCCCATTCGAATCCTTCTTATTAACGGTCAATCTCGCCATTGTTTCGAGGTTGAGGCAGGCCTCAACCCTACAAACCCCATAAACATGGACAACACTTTGTAGGGAACTGGTCCTGCCTGTTCCTATACAGAGGACACAAAATTTACCACCCCCGCCTTATAGGTCGTCAACATTACCACCCCCTCTTGAGAGGGGGGCAGGGGGGTGAGTAGGAAACTGGACTGCCTGTTCCTATCATGTGGTCTTGTAGGGCGTGATTGGAAGCACCGGAAACTTTGACCAACGAGAATCTTGTCGTGCTTCCAATCCGCCGTGCGAAGCCATCTTTTCCCGCTCCTTGCTTGTCATCCTGAGCGCAGCGAAGGATCTTGTCGGTCGGATGGGCAGGATTCTTCACTTCGTTCAGAATGACAAAACCCAGCCGCATCCTCTTCCCTATTTCCTATTTCCTCTTCACTGCCCGCTGCGCCAGCGCCTTGCCCCCCAGAATCCCAGATCTTCCGCCCAAGCCTGGCGGCACGATATACGCTTCAAGCCCCTCCAAAATCGCTTTCGCTCGGATATAACCACCCAAATATTCAATCGTCTTCTGCCGAATCATCGGAAACAAAAAATCCGTGCCCATCACCCCGCCGCCCAAAATAATCCGCTGTGGCGAGAGCGTACAGATAACCCCAACCATAGCCATGGCAATATAACCCGCCTCCAGCTCCCAACCCGGGTGCTCCGCGGTCAGCGACTCTGCCGGCTCGCCCCACCTGGCTGCCATTGACGGTCCGCTTGCCAACCCTTCAAAACAACCGCCATGAAACGGGCACACGCCCATAAATGCCTCATCTCCGGCGGCGCGCGGCAGGTACACATGCCCCATTTCAGGGTGTCCCAGACCGTGCACCAGCCCGCCATTCACGATCGCGCCGGCGCCAATACCGGTTCCAATCGTGTAATAAACCAGGTTGGTTAAGCCCTTTCCGGCTCCCCAGAGCGACTCCGCCAGCACGGCAGCGTTCACATCGGTGTCAAACCCGACTGGGATGCCAAGCCCATTGGCAAAAAAACTGGCTACATCCGTATTCGCCCACCCCGCTTTCGGTGTTTCCAAAATGTGCCCATATGTGGGAGAGCTGCGGCGCGCGTCCAGCGGACCAAAACAGGCGATCCCCAGCGCAGTCAGCCTCCCCAGCAGGTGCTCTTGTCGCCTGAAAAACTCCAAACACGACTCCAGGGTCACTTCCGGCGTGGTAGTCGCCACGCGAGCCTCCACGAGGATCTGATTTTCCTCGTCAATCACCGCGCAGACAAACTTCGTCCCCCCGCCCTCAATACTGCCATATATTTTCCCGGTCATAGGCACCTCAATAGAGATTATCGCTTACATGAATGATTATAGCCACGAATGCCGGCATACGTAACCCACCATCTCGCAAAAAGACGCAGCATCACGCCCTGCGGTCTGTTTGGCGAATAGGTTTTTCCTGCGAAAATTATCATGCCCAAAGCAGTGAACTGGACCTGCTTGTTCCGCTCATGTAGCCTTGTAGGGAACTGGCCTGCCTGTTCCTCAACCTCATCTCGCAATCTTCTCGAGGTTGAGGCCTGCCTCAACCCTTCAAAAACACGAATAAATCCCTTATTGAGGGCTGGCTCCGCTTGTTCCGATTGCGGTCACGTAGGGCGTGATTGGAAGCACCGGAAACTTTGACCAACAAGAATCTTGTCGTGCTTCCAATCCGCCGATATTAATCATCACACACAGTTCGGCGGATTGGAGGTGCAATACATGGCTGTCTCGCGGCAATCTGCGTATTTTGTAGGGAACTGGCTCGCCTGTTCTGTTATCTTTGCATCGGAATGCCATTTATGTTGAGGCAGGCCTCAACACTACTATTCCCTATTCCCTATTCCCTATTCCCTATTTCCTGTTCCCTATTCCCTATTTCCTGTTCCCTATTCCCTATTTCCTGTTCCCTGCCATCAAAATCAAGTAAACTTACTCCCATGAACCTCATCTCCATCACCACCGACTTTGGAAACCTCAACGGCTTTACCGGCACGATGAAAGGCGTTATCTACAACATCAACCCCCACGCCCAAATCGTCGACATTACCCACGAAATCCCCGCGCAAGACGTCCGCTCCGGCTCGATCGCCCTCTGGCGCGCCATCCCCTACTTTCCCGCTGGCACCGTCCACATTGCCGTGGTTGACCCCGGCGTTGGCACCTCCCGCCGACCGATCGCCGCACAGCTGGGTGACCAATTCTTCGTTCTGCCTGACAACGGTCTGATCACCCCCATGCTCGAAGACGCCGAATCCGCCGGCAAACCGGTCACCATCGTACACCTCGACAAGCCCGAATTCTGGCTGCCCACGGTCTACACCACCTTCCACGGTCGCGACATTTTCGCCCCCACAGGCGCACACCTCTCACGCGGCGTTCCCATTCAGGATCTCGGCACAATCATCACCGACCCCGTCCGCACGCCTCTGCCCAAACCAACCAAAACCGGGCAGGGCTACAACGCCAACATCATCGTCATTGATGTTTTCGGCAACTGCTCCACCAACCTGCCGGTCTCGCAGGTGCCCGACCTGAACAAAACCAGCTTAAAAATTAAAGGCGAGACCATCAAAGGCATCGTCCCCTCCTATGGTCATCGCCAACCTGGCGACCTCGTAGCGGTCACCGACAGCGAAGGGTTCGTCGAAATTGCCGTTGTTAACGGCAGCGCTGCCCGCGCCTATAACATCCAGCTAGATGAGCCGGTTGAGGTACGCTTCCATGACTGAGCACCAGCCGCTCCCCCTTGTGGTCAAGGATCTCACCTTCCAATATCACACGCGCAGCAGCCCAGCGATCAAAAACATCAACCTCTCACTTGAACCCGGGCAGGTCATGCTGCTCGCCGGCTCTTCCGGCTGTGGCAAAACCACCCTGATGCGCTGCATTAACGGTCTGATTCCCCACTCTTATCACGGCGACATGACTGGAGAGATACTCATTCACGGTCAGTCCACCGAAGGTGTCGGGCTTTCCGACATCTCCAAACACGTCGGCACGCTCTTGCAGGACCCTGAACGCCAGATTTTGGGCACCTATGTGCTCAACGAAGTCTGTTTCGGACTTGAATCACAGGGCATGTTGCGCGAAGAAATGCTCCCCAAAGCTTACAAAGCACTCGAGCGCCTGCACATTCTGCACCTCAAAGACAAAGAAACCTTCTCCACTTCCGGCGGTGAGAAACAAAAAGTAGCCCTCGCCGGTGTTTTAGCGATGGAACCGAACATCCTCCTGCTCGATGAACCGCTTGCCAGCCTGGACCCCGCCTCGGCACGCGAAGCCTTGCTCGCTTTCCGCGAACTTGCCAACGAGGGGCTCTCGGTCATGATCGTCGAACACCGCGTCGAAGATGTCCTCGCGATCAATCCGGAAAAAGTGCTCTATATGGACGACGGTGAGATCATTTACAACGGCGATATCGCCGGTTTACTGAACGCGGTCGACTACAGCCGCATCAAACTGCCCGCACCGGTGATCGCTCGCCGTGCCAGCAGCTTTCCGGTCCCCGCTTTCAACTGGACCGTGCCAGAGATTGACCCGCTTTCCGAACCGCTGGTTTCTTTCAAGGACGTCCATTTTAAATATAAAGACGACCTGCCCGAAGTTTTGCACGGCATCAATCTCGACATCCGCGCCGGTGAGGTGATCGCCATCCTCGGTCACAACGGCTCCGGCAAAACCACGACTGTCAAACATGCCCTCGGTCTGCTCAAACCGACCAGCGGCAAGGTGCTGCTCGAAGGGGTTGACTCCCGTAAATCGACCGTTGCCACCGCTGCCAAAACCATTGGCTACGTATTCCAGAGCCCCAGCCAGATGCTCTTCGCCGCTTCCGTACGCGAAGAACTGGCTTATGGTCCCAATAATCTCGGTTTTAGCCCGCAGCAGGTTGAAGAAAACGTTGACTGGGCGATCGAAACCGTTCACCTGGAAGAAGAATTGCCCACGCCGCCCCTGGCGCTCTCTTTTGGACAGCAAAAACGGGTCTCGATTGCCTCGGTGCTCTCCATGCGCTCACGCGTTTTGATGATGGACGAACCCACCGCCGGGCAGGATTATTGGAATTATCAAGCATTCATGGATACCATCCTGCAAACCCCCGGTTTTGATGCCATCGTTTTCATCACCCACGACCTCGACCTGGCACTTATTTATGCCAACCGCGTGGTGGTCTTATATGGCGGCACGATTGTAGCCGACGGGCACCCGCATCAGATTTTTCAGGATGAAGAAATGTTTAAACAATGGCGTTTATTGCCAACTTCTTTGCTAAAATTAAATCAGCAATTATGGCCGAAGACTGGCCAATATATGCGCGCTGAAGCGCTCAGTCAATTTATTTCATAATTTACTCGGAGGTATTAAATGGAAAAAACTGTCACAACTGGTAAGAAAAAGAATATTTGGCAATTTGGCACCAACCAGGTCGTCTACGCCGCTATCGGCGCCGCGCTCTATGCTGTCGTTACCTGGGCATTCAACATCTGGCAAATCCCCGGCGCGGGGAATGTCGGCGTTCGTCCGGCAGTCGTAATCCCAATGTTCTTCGGTATTGCCTTCGGTCCGATCGTCGGTTTCATCACCGGTTTCGTCGGCAACATCCTGTCAGACATGCTCAGTGGCTATGGCTTTTGGGTCTGGTGGGATATCGGAAACGGCATCATGGGTCTCATCCCTGGTCTGTTCTCTGCCATGATCTTTAAATATAACGAGCAAAAGTCCATCCTGAGGGCAGAGCTCTCAGTCGTCCTCGGCACAGCCCTGGGCATGGCTCTCGCCGCGATCTCTGAAATGTGGGTTTCTGGCGCGGATATCAACACCGCGATCGTCGCCAACTTTCTGCCTGCTTTCATTACCAACATCATCTGGGGGCTGATCTTGCTGCCCATCCTGATGATCGCCTACGCTGCCATCGTTCAACGCAGCGGTCGATAAGGATTTTGGAGGGCGGTCTGTAGCAGAGATCTTCCACGATCTTTCGCGGACCGCCCTCGATCTTGGCTTATGCTGGTCGCCTGGAATTATCGCTACAGAAACAGCCCGATGGATCATATTGATCCGCGTGCTCGTTTTATCTTCTCGTTTGCTGTGCTGTTTGCCGCCACCACCACCTGGAACCCCAACATCCTCTTCGCGGTTTTTATTATCTCGATCACCTGGTATAGCCTCGGCAGGCTCACCTGGAAAGACACCCGCTTCGGCTGGCTGATGATCTCGATCATGCTCTTCACCATGATTGTGATCAACACCATCATCACCGGCGGCGGCGCTGGCGGCGTGGTTCCGCCCGGCGGTCAACTGGTTTGGCCCAATGGCGTTTCGATATTCGGGCGGCAACTCAACCTGGGGCTCACAATCGAACGACTGTGGTTCGCGGTTTCCCAGCTGATGCGCCTGCTCTCTATCTCGATGGTCTTTATCATGATCCCCTATACCATGGACTCC
>Ga0209723_1003363_pt1 | contig 19345 bp, 15 predicted proteins | sample BiotimSIPDNA_2_FD_185750 | JGI IMG/M metagenome (GOLD analysis project Ga0209723, IMG submission 185750) | Anaerobic biogas reactor microbial communites from Washington, USA - Biogas_R2 time_0 SIP DNA (SPAdes) (version 2) | ecosystem: Engineered > Bioreactor > Anaerobic > Unclassified | place... | reverse complement strand
ACGCTGACCAGCACCCGCAATGGCGCTGCCGACAGCACGCCAGCTGTCAACACCAGCACCAGCAGCATCGTTCTCCCATGCACACCCATGTTCAAGCCTCCCTTTCCTGCGGCGACACCGCATTCTCGCCGAGCAGCTGCTGAAACGTCACCCCTCGCAAGCGTTGACAAAAATCGCCGTAAATCACCGTATAGTCGCTCCGCAGCTTTTTCGGCAGAAAATGCATGTAGGCGCGAGCATCGACCGCCTGGCTTTCCCGGAACGCCTCCTCGACGTCAGCCGGCGACAGCACTGCCAGGTCCCGTCCAGGCACATAGCGGAAACCCTCAGCCGTCTCGCCAGCGACTTTGATCAAAACGCCATGCCGGTCCAAGACATCCACAATCCTCTGCAACACCCGCGACGGAATGCTGTTTTCGCGCCCGAATTCCGCCGGATTCCAGCTGCCGCGCCCATCGTGAAACGCCTTGCTCGCCTCGTAGAGAATGACCTGGCCCAGGATGATGCACGCCCCTGTGCCCATCGATTCAGAAGCCTTTTCCAGGTGAATCGTCCGATGATTCTGAATCGCAAAACTGACTTCCGCACCAAACAAAATGATGCTCCAGTTAGCATACAGCCAAGCCAAGAAAAACGGCAGTGCCGCAAACGTTCCGTAAATCGTGTTGTACCTTGTCAAGCCCACCTGCAAGCTCAGGAAGGCCCACTGGACCACGTACCATAGCAGCCCGGCGGTCAAGCCGGCCATTAAAGCGGGGAAGCTCTTGACCTTCGTGTTCGGCATGAACACATACAAAAAGGCAAAGCCGGACAGCACGAATGCGACGCCGCACAGCGCCCCCAGCTTCTCTATAAGCCAGGCGGCAAACCCGACGTGTTCATGCAAATACGTGTAAAACTGGTTCGACAGCAGCAGCGTGTTGACGCTGGTGGCAATCAGAAAAATCACCGGCAGCAGAATCAACACCACCAGGTATTCGCTCAACTTGCGCAAAAAGGGCCGCCCGCGCTTGACCCCCCAGATTTTGTTGAAGCTTTCCTCCAGCCTGGCCATGGAACCGATGACGCTGAAAAGCAGCAGCAGCAACCCAATCAGCCCTAAAGCCGCAAAACTGGTGTTCTCGACATAGTTGAACACTGTCACCAGCGCCTTCTGCATTGGCTCTGGCAGCCGCTGTGCCAAGCCAGACGCATTGGCCTGCTCGCCAGCGACGACGCCAGGCGCCGACGCCCCAGCTTTCTTTGGGGGCGCGACCGTCCCGCCGCCATCAGCCGCCGGAGCATTCGAATTGGAAATCACGCGATACTGCCAAGTGACTCCATCCCGGGCTGACGCATCCTCCACCTGGTACCGTTCCACGCCAATCTTGTCCAACACCCGTTTCTGCATGCCCAGGCCCTTGGAAAAAGAAAACATAATTGCCAGCATCGGCACCAGGGACACCAGCGTGATATAGGTCAGCGCCGACGCCTGCAAACTGCATTGATCATCCTTGAAGCCGCGGATGACGATCATCACGACCCGGCACAAAGCAAACAACAGCTGACGCACCCGCGGCAAGGCGGACAAATCTTTGACCCAGAGTTCCTCCTGGAAAAAAGCCTTGGCGTCAGCATATAAATTCTTGAATGAACGGCTCTTGCTCATTGTAACGACCTTTCCTTGCTGCCGTACGTACCGTACGTAGTTCAAGCTTTAGCTTGCAGCACGTAGTTCAAGCTTTAACTTGCCGACGGGTTAGTGGACATGCTGGACGTGGTGGACGGCTGTTCGCCCCTCTCCACTAACGTCCACTAACGTCCACTAAAGTCCATTGTCCACTGTCCACTCATTAAGATAAGCCACCGCGCCTATAGCCGCAAACAGCTTCCCCTCGCTTTTATCGTCGCCTGCGTCATCCCTCGTCGGTAATTGCCTGGCACCCCGTGGCTTCTCTGGCCGCGTGTCTTGATTTTTCAGCTTTTCGTGTTACAATGTAGCTTTACTTTTTCCCTTATCCGGAGTCCTTTCTGCCATGCGCATCACCTACATCACCGACATCCACGGCCACACCGAATTCATTTCCCGGCTCCCGCAGGCCGACCTGTTCCTCGTCGGCGGCGACTTCACCCAGTTCGGCGACCGGGACGCAGTCGCCGAGGTCCTCGCCGCCCTCCGGCAGCAGTCTGAACACGTGTTAGCCGTCCTCGGCAACCTCGACGCCCCCGACGCGCAGGACGTCCTGGCCCAAAACAACGCCGCGCTGACCTTGACCGCTACCACTTTTGGCGGCCTCCGCCTGGCTGGCCTGGGCGGCGCCAACACCTCGCCCTTCAATACTCCGTTTGAATGGGACGACAACACCACTGACCAAACGCTCACCCAAGCCTTCCCGGCACCAGGCGCCCTGGACATCCTGGTTTCGCACGCGCCTCCCTACGATTCCGGCGCCGACCGCCTGCCCAATGGCGCCTCGGTTGGCAGCCGTGCCGTCGCCCAGGCTGCCCGTCGCCTGCGCCTCCCCTTGCTCCTCTGCGGCCATATCCATGAGGCCGATGGCATCTTCGACCTTGACGGAACCATCGTCGTCAACCCAGGGCCTTTCTCGGATCAAGGCCGCCATGCCTGCATCGACTGGCAAGCCGGCCAGCGGCCAACCGTCTGGCTTGCCTGACGCCAGGCCGCCTTTTCCCCAATAGCCTCCCAACCTGCACAACAAAGGCTTCGCAATGTCACTGATCACTGTCATCGGTCGCGGCCATTCCGGCACCAGGGCCATGTCACATACTCTCAGCGCCAGCGGCGTTGACATGGGCAATCCGCTCAATGCGTCAGGAGACCTCATCCCGGCGGGGGACATGTACGAGGCCTGCCGCGTCTTTGCCCGGTATGTCGACTGGAAAGGCGATCTCAGCTGGGACTGGCAACGCGCCATCACCGGCGAAATCCCAAAAGAATTCACCCGCCTGCTCAATTCCTTCCTGAAATCCGTTCTCAGCAGCGACGCCCCCCGGAGAGGATGGAAAATCCCGGAAACGACCCTCTGCTTCCCCTGGATAGCCCGCCTTTTCCCAGACGCCAAATTCATCTTCTGGATTCGCAATCCGCGTGACTGCATCATCGGCACCCACGTGACCGACGACATGGAGCGCTTCGGCATACCCTACCCGACTACCTTAGACGAACGCCGCCGCCGAGCCATCTCCTGGAAATACCAATACGACCTAGTCAAGGCAACCCCGAGGCCGAAAAACTGGATTGAAGTGCGGCTGGAAGACTTTGTCCTCAAGCAGGACGAAACCCTGGCCCGGCTGGAGCAGTTCCTCGGCTTTCCCATGGCTAAAATCCCGGTCAAGCCGGAAGTCATCGACCGCTGGTTAAAGGATGACGACGACACCACCACCGGGCCGAACTACTACTCCTTCTTTGAACCAGCCATGCGCGAATACGGCTATGACGTTCCTGCCAACCCAAAATCCATTGTCCCGCCGCCATTCACGTTCAACTATGACGAAAGCAAGGTGCCGCCCTATTCGCTGCCAGACATCCTGACCGCCAGCAATGGCGACAGCATCGTCAACGCCACGCAATGGCCTGCTCGGCGCGCCGAAATCCTCAACCTCTTCGCCGAGGAAATGTACGGCGTCATGCCCGGTCGCCCACCATGCCTCCACGCCCAACTCCGGGAACAAGGCGACAGCTTGAACGGAAAAGCCATCCGCCAACAGGTGAGACTGACCTTCACCGACGAGCCTGACAAATATTTCCTCGACCTGCTTATCCTCCGCCCGGCCGCTGCCACCCAGCCGGCGCCGGCCTTTCTCGGGCTTAATTTCCACGGCAACCACACCGTGCTCGACGACCCAGCCATCCTCCTCCCGCAAACGCCTGTTCGCGACCAGGAGAAATTCGGCAGCAAAAATGGCAAGCCCTCTGCTGCCGGGCGCGGCAAGGCCGCTGAAACCTGGTCTGCCGAGATGTTGATTGACCATGGCTTCGCGCTGGTGACCGCCTACTACGGCGACCTGGACCCCGACTTCCACGACTGCTTCCGCAACGGCGTCCATCCCCTTTTCCCAAGCCCGGGCTACGCCTACCGCGCCCCCAATGCCTGGGGCGCCATCGGCGCTTGGGCCTGGGGCCTGAGCCGAATCATGGACTATGTCGAAACCCAGAATGACACCCTCGACCCGAAGCGCGTCGCCGTCATCGGGCATTCCCGCCTGGGCAAAACCGCCCTCTGGGCCAGCGCCAATGACGAACGCTTCGCCATGACCATCGCCGTCCAGTCCGGATGTGGCGGCGCTGCCCTCTCCAAACGAGCCTTTGGCGAAAACATCGCCTCCATCAATTCCTCCTTCCCGCACTGGTTCTGCACCCAGTTCCGCAAGTACGGCAACGCCGAGCAGAATCTGCCCTTTGACCAGCATGCGCTCATTGCCCTGCTGGCCCCCAGGCCAGTGTACATCGCCAGCGCCACCGAAGACCTCTGGGCCGACCCAAAAGGCGAATTCCTCGCAGCACGCCACGCACAGCCTGTCTATGACTTGTTCGGGCTGGACGGACTCGGCCAAGATGAGCCGCCGCCTGATACGACCATCGGCAAAACCATCGCCTACCACCGCCGAACCGGAACCCACCAGGTCAACGCACAGGACTGGAAGGCGTTCATCGACTTCGCTCGCAAACACCTGGGCTGAAGCAACGGCGGTAAGACACGCAAAAAACAACGACGACACCTGACCTATTGGCTCCAGGCGGCAAAAGCTGACTGGAGCCAATGCTTTTTTGTGTGGGGCGAGAGGCGAGGGACGAGAAACTATTGTTTTATCCGCAGATGACGCAGATGACGCAGATTTTTTTGGGGGTGGGTGTTATACGGGGAAACCGGTCGCAAAGCGGCAAAAGCCCCAACGGGCATGACATGCCAGCCCAGGGCAAGCGAAGCGCCGCCCAGGGTGAGGCAAAATAAATTGGATAGTTGCCGCGCTGCGTAACGTGATTTCACGGGCAAGGGGAGAGGGGCTACATGCTGCTCCGCCGTCCACTAAAGTCCACAGTCCATCGTCTACTCACGTCCATTAACGTCCATTGTCCACTGCCCGTCGTCAATTCAGGCCTATTTCCCAAGTCTTTTCCATCCCTTTTATTGCATTAATAAAGAATTGCATATAATTTACATTACTTTCATTTAAAATCATAATAAGTGATAAGAATCATCTTCTTTCCTTGTTTTTCCCAGCCTTTGCTGCCATTTTTCCGAGTCCTCCCTCTCTTCCCTGCGGGAGGCTTGGTCGGACCTCTCGGCTCACTTGGCCGCGGCTGCGCTCATGCGCTTAATTTCCTCTTCCAGCGCATCCTGTTCGGCGTAGAGTTCAACCAGCTTTGGTTCAGCGGCGACGTACTGTGCCCGTCGTTCCTGCTCGAGGTCGTCGACCTTGTTTTTGAGTGCCTCATTGACTTCTGCGGCCGCCTTTTCGAGCTTGCGGATTTGTCCTTTCTTGTACAGAAGCCTTCCTCGCAGGCGCGCCACCGGGTTCTTTTCCGCTGGCGCGGCCTCGGCCACGGCTGCTTCCGCCTTGACCGCCGCCTCCTCGGCCTTGACCGACGACACCGCCGCCACCCCTGGCAGCACCAAGGCCGCCAACAACACCCGCTGCATTCGTTTCATCATGGCATACCTCCTTTGAACAGCACAGGCGTGTGCCCGGGTTGACAGGCAAGGGCGGCGGAATCCCGGTCGCAAACGCCTGGGCCCATTTTCACGTCTACTTCCGCCGCACCCCTTAAAATAGCACTTTGTTTTATTCATGCAAATTTATTTTTTATTTTCACATTGATTTTTCAAAAAATGATAATATTGTACTCTTTAGACACCGGGACGCGCCGTTTTTTTCCGGGTGGTGTTTTCGCGGTCGTCCTTAGGTTTCTCCGCTTCCCATGGCTGAGGCACACGGCGGCTGGCTTTGGCTTTTTTCCGGCGCCAGCGGCGTGAACTGCCTGAAAGCAACAGTATCTTAACCTTACGCAACCCCAGCCCAGTTGGTCCTTCCGTTACCACCGCCATTTCAAATCCACCAACCACAAGCAAAGGAGAACAATCATGGGTCATGTCAACAAAGTCATGCTGATGGGCAATCTCACCCGCGAACCGATGACCAAGTCAACCCCTTCCGGCGTAATCATCTGCGAGATGGGCCTGGCTATCAACCGGCGTTTCCGCACCGCCCTGGGCGAAGAGCGCGAGGAGGTCTGCTTCGTCGACATCGAAGCCTTTGGCCGAACAGCCGAAATCTGCGGCCAATACCTGCGCAAAGGCTCGCCAGTATTCTTCGAGGGAAGGTTGCGACTCGACCAGTGGGTCGACAAGGCGAGCGGGCAAAATCGCTCCCGCCTGAAAGTCGTCGTAGAAAGCATGCAACTGATCGGCGGCAGAGAAAATTCCGGTCAATTCGCGCAGCCGACAGACGAAAGCAATGGCGCCTACAGCCAACCTCAACAGCCACTCGCAGCCTACCAGCAGCCCCCGGGCGCCTACCAGCAGCCCCCGGGTGCCTACCAGCAGCCCCCGGGTGCCTACCAGCAGCAGCCTAATAACCAGCAGCACTATGCTCAAAACGGTTATCGCCAGCCTTGGCCCAGCCAGCCGCCGCAACGCCCATTCCAGATGCCACCGCCGCCGCCAGGGTCGGCCGCATTCCAGCGACCACCCGCCACCGCACAGGAACCCACGGCTGTAGCCACGGAAACGGCATCAAAGACATCCACGCCCAAAAGCGACACGGTCAAGGACAATACGTATGAACCCATCCCACCGCCAAGAGCGCCTTCTAACCAACACGCGCCGGATAATCCGCCGCCAGACAAGGCCGGGCCGGCTGGCGAAGTCCCGTTTTGACGCCAGCTTGTTGCAGGGGCGAGATTAGGGACGAGGGGCGAGGGACGATTTCCGGCACTAAAGTGCCAGCACTGGACGGAGACACATTTTAGGGGCGAGAAGGGCGAGTTGAGCTTAGATTACGTTGTCCACCATGTCCACTCCGTCCACGGCAGCAGAGCGACCGTTATCTAATGACTAAAGCCGTCTTCCCAAGCATTGGCTTGGCTTCGCTTTTCCGGTAGAGGCAAGCTATATTATGCTTTGCCAAATATACCGACGCCGTCCCTGCAAGGCTGGCGACTCCCTGTCCTCGCCAACTCCACAACTCCTCGCGCATGCACGCCTTCTATTCTCCACAACTGACGATTTCCTGTCGCGAAGTCCAACTTCCTGCCAGTGAGTCGCGCCACGCCCTCCAAGTTCTCCGCCTCGGCGTCGGCGACCGCATTCTCCTTCTCAACGGCCACGGCATCCGCGCCGAAGCCGTCTTGGATGCAGTGGACAACCGCCGGCACAGCACAACCACCTGCCGCATCCTCCAAGCCGATGCCGCACCGCAGCCGCAGCCGCACATAACCCTCTTCATCGCCCCCCCGAAAAGCAAAAACATCGACGCTGTCATCCGCACTGCCACGGAGCTGGGCGCGGCAGCCATCGTCCCTGTCCTCTGCCGCTTCGGAGTCGCCAAGCCTGATCTTGACACCATCGCCCACTGGACCAAGACCGTCATCGCCGCTGCCAAGCAGTCGCACAATCCATGGTTTCCGGAAATCAAAGCCCCTGCCGCGTTCGCAGACGTGCTCGAAGCCGCGGACGACCACGGCTTTTTCGGCGCTGTCCCAGAGCCGGCGGATGCGCTGCCCAGCCCAGCCGCCCTCCCTGTCGACGACCAGCGACAGACCTCGCTCTGGATCGGCCCGGAGGGCGGCTTCGCACCGGAAGAATTGTCCGCCCTCCTGGCCAAGGGACTCCAGCCCCTGACTGTCGGCCAATGGATTCTCCGCGTCGAAACCGCTGTGCCCGCGCTCCTGGCCGTCGTCCTCGACCGATGCCAGCCGCACCAGCGAGAAACGGCAGAATGAACAACAAATTTACAGACTTACGGCATCCTTGCATCACCTTCAGAAAGGGTTATATTCCATGAAGCATTTTTTTCAACGTCTTGTCTTGTTGTCCATCCTGGCCAGCGCCACCCTGCTTCCGGCGGCCACCACCCTGCCCCTGGCCAATCCCGGCTTTGAAGAGGAATACGCTTCCTGGGATGGTGAAAAGACCATGAGCCTGATCCTTCCCGAGGCCGCCCGCACGGGCAACCTCGGGTTGCGCGTAGTCGACAATTCAACCACAGCAGGCAGCGAACTGCGCCAAACCGGCCTGGCTGTCAAACCAGAATCAACCCACGCCCTGCAATTCTGGGCCCGGTGCGAGAAAGCACACACTGTCGGCGTCTACCTCATCTTCTTGGACGAACAGGGCAAACACCTGAACCGCGTTGACCTGCGCAATGAAATCTACCTCGCCCTGCCCAAGCAACCAGAATGGCGCCAATTCACCTTAGTCGCCAAAGCCCCGGCAGCGGCCAAGACCGTCACCGTCCGAATCCATTCTTTCAATGCCGCCATCGGCGTCGCTGACCTTGATGACTTCACCCTCCTGGAACTGACCGAAGAAGAAGCAAAAACCATGAGAACCACCGTCGTTAGAGCCAACAAAGCCTTCCCCGCCCTTGACCCAGACCGCGTCAAACAACTCGCCGAGTGGCTGCCGGCCCAGCCGACTGGCTTTGGCAGGCCAGTCAGCGACCGCCAAGCCTGGGAGAAAATCGCCAGCCAGCCAGGCGCAGCCAAGGTCATCGCCGACGCCCGCAAGGATGCAGCCAGCCCGCCACCTGAACTGCCAGACGAACTCTACCTCGAATTCACCCAGAACGGCAACCGCAACCGCTACGAAGCGCCATACTTCGTGAGGACGCGGCGCATCCTGAACTTCGCCAAGGCCGAAGGCTTCCTCAACCAAGGCGAATTCCTGCCCGCCTTGGAAGCTGAACTGAGAGCCCTCTGCGCTGACCGCAGCTGGGTCATGCCGGCCCATGACTCCGGCCTGGAGAACTTCAACCGCACGCGCTACTACGGTGACCTCGGCGCCACGGCCCGTGCCCTGCTCGCCGCCACTGTCTCCTGGTGGTTCCAGGACAAGCTGCCCGCCGATCTGCAAGCCGATATCAAGGCCAATATCATGCTCCGTGTCCTGGAGCCGTACCGCGAAGTCTTCCAGACCGGCGAAATCCCAAACGGCCTGTGGTGGATGACCGGCGGCAGCAACTGGAACGCCGTCTGCACGGCCAACACCGTCGCCACCGCCCTCACAGCCTGCGACTCGGCTGAAGAACGCGCCGAATTCGTCGCCGCCATGGAAATCTCCAACCCGCTTTTCCTCGGCGGCTTCACTCCGGACGGCTATTGCAGCGAAGGCATCGGCTACTGGAATTACGGATTCGGGCACTACCTCTACATGGCGGCCATGGTACGCCTTGCCACCGGCGGCAAGCTCGACATCCTCGATCATCCTGTCGTGGAAAATGCCTGCGCCTACGCCAAGAACATTATGATTGACGAGCGCGCAGCGCCGGCTTTTGCCGACTGCGGCGTGAACGCCAGGCCAGCGACGACGATGCTTTGGCTGATTCAAAACACCCACCCGCAAACCCTGCGCCAACGTATAGCCATTCAGGACACTTCCACCCTCGAACTCCACGCCTTTGCCTTGATCGCCTTTGCCGAGCCGACGGCGGCGGAAAACCTCCCCCCCGAAACGCCGATCTTCGAACCGCGCCACCTGTTCGCTGATGGCGGCGTCTTCATCTGCCGTTCCCTGCACGGCGAGCAGACCTTTGGCGCCGCCATCAAGGCCGGCCACAATGCGGAAATGCACAACCACAACGACATCGGCTCCTATCTCGTCGTCGTTAACAACCACGCCTACCTGGTCGACCCTGGCGCCGAGCAATACACCCGCCGCACCTTCAGCAAGGACCGCTACGTCAGCAAAATCCTCAATTCCTACGGCCATCCGGTGCCAGTCGTCGCCGGCAAATTGCAAAGCACTGGCCGCGCTGCCCAGGGCGTCTTCACCAAAACCGAGTTCACCGATGCCCAGGACACCCTGGTCATCGACCTGGCTCAAGCGTACGACGTGCCCGAGCTGACCGCCCTCACCAGGACCTTCACCTTCTTCCGGACGCGACCGGAAATCATCATCCGCGATGAGGTCGCCTTCGCGTCCCCGCAGACCTTCTCCACTGCGGTCGTTACCCTTGACAAACTGTTCATCCGCAACCAACGCTCCCTGGACGTCTATGATGGCAATGGCGCCTGCACCGTCGACGTCGCCGTGACCGGCGCTGACTGGACCCTCGACTCCGAAGTGATCGAGAATCCCGGCACCCGCAACGTCCCCACCCGCGTCGGCATCAATCTGACCACGCCAGTCACAGCCGCGACCGTGACTATGACCATCAAGCCCACGCCACTGAGCGACGACCTCCCTGGCTTCTATCGCGAACCTGACATGACCGGCCTCAACCCGGCTGTCAAGGACGTCATCACCATCCAGGCGGAAAACATCGCCGAGGAAACCGCAGGCGCCGTCGTCCGGGAGCCGAAAGTCGACAGCGACGAAGACGCCATCAAATTCTGGGACAAAGCTGGCCACGCCCTGACCTGGGCGTTCACGGTTCCGGCTGACGGCCGCTACGCCCTCCTGGTCCGTGCCTGTCATGCCTTCGGAGACGGCGTCGCCCGCCACGTCGCCATAGACGGGGTTCCGCTCAACCAGGAAGACACACCATTCCTCTTCCCCGGCACTGGCGGCTGGAGTACAAACGCAAACCAGTGGCGGGAAGTCTGGGTCGCCCACAACCGCAAGGCGCTGATCCTCGAACTCAAGGCAGGTCAACACCGCCTTACCATGACTAATGCCGACAACCGCGGCCTGAACCTCGATTGGCTCAAAATCGTTCCCCTGCCCTGAACGCCGAGCCAACGCCGCCAACATCACCCACCCACCAACACACCACCGCGCCCATGATCCATTGCGCCATCCGTATCGACGACTCGCGTTGGCAAGACTGGCTGCCAGCCCTGGCAGCCAGCCAACGCCTGGACGGCTTTGAATGCGACGCCGGCAACTTCAACAGCCAGGCTTTCGTCAACGCCGTCACCAAGCACAACCTACATTGCCTCCACGCCCGCGACCTCCTCCCCGGCGACTCTGCCGCCATCCTCACGCATGCCGTGGAACACGACGCCATGGGCGCACTCCGGCGCAACCTCTTCGACGCCATGGTCTACGCCGCGCCAGCAGAAACCGCCGTGTTCAGCCTCCAGCTCCGGCTCGACCGCTGCGCAGAAGCCGATTTCCCGGCGCAATCCCTGCGCTTGGCCAGCTTTCTCCAGTCTCTGCTTGACGCTCCCCTGGACACGCCATACGCCATCGCCATCCAGGTGCGCCAGCCCCTGCCTTTCCCACAATCCCTGGAATGGCAGCGCGCCATCGCCATCTGCGGCATCGCCAATTCCAGCCGCATCGGCCTCTGCCTCCACTTCCATCCAGATGACTTCACCGCCGCCCCCAGGCTAGAGCCGACAAAACTCCTGGCCGAATGCGCTGACAAAATCCACGCCATCTGCTTCCACTACAACCCACTGGCCGGTGAAACCCTGTTTGACGATGAGCAACAGGAATGGGCCGCCCTCCTCATGCAGCAGAACTACAGCGGCCTCGTCACCTTCTGCCCTGAAGTCAATGCATCCTCCAACCCTGCCGACCTCTGCGAAGACGCCGAGTCCTGGGCTGACTTCTACCGCGCCAGCTGAATCAGCTGCCCTTGCCAAAAAATAAGGCCATGCCATGCCAGACAAAATCCAGGTTTCCGCCCCTATCCTGCACAACCAACGGCTTCAAAAAGACTACTACCAACTTGACCTAAGCGCGGCGTCCATTGCCAAACTGGCCAAGCCAGGGCAATTCGTCCATGTCCAGTTGCCTGAATTGCAGCACCGCATTCTTCGCCGTCCCTTCAGCATCTTCAATGTCGACCTTGACTCCGGGTGCTTGAGCATCATCTATAAGATTGTCGGCGAAGGCACGGAACACTTGAGCAAGCTGGCACCCGGCGATGTCCTGGACCTGCTCGGGCCGCTCGGCAACGGCTATACCCTGTTCCCGAAAAACCGTAAAGGCATCATCGTCGCGGGGGGCTACGGCAGCGCCGCGACCTACCTGCTGGCCAAAAACGCCCCGGCCCCGCCAGTCGTCCTCATCGGAGGACGCAGCAAGGACGACATCCTCCTCCAGGACGACTTCAAGCGCCTAGGCTGCGAATTGAAAATAGCGACCAACGACGGCTCAGCCGGGCATCATGGCATGGTGACCGAACTGCTGACACAAGCCATCGCCAAGACCAGCAATCCGGCCGTCGCCGCCTGCGGCCCCAATGCCATGCTCAAAGCAGTCAGCGAAATCGTCGAAAAAAATGGCATTGACGCAGAACTCAGCCTTGATCATGCTATGTGCTGCGGCGTCGGCGCCTGCTTCGCCTGCGTCGTCAAACGCAAGGCTGACACCCCAAATGGATGGGCCTACTCCCGAACCTGCATTGACGGGCCAGTCTTCAAAGCATCGGAAATCTGGTGGGATTGAACCGGCAAAACGAAGGACGCCAAGAAAAAAGAATCTTGGCGTCCTTGGTGTTCTTTGGCGGTTGGCTCTCCTACGTCAATTGCTGCCCTCCAGCCAGGCTTGGAAATACGCCAGGTTGGCCGGATCGACTGGCGGGATGTCAAACGGCTTGCCGCCGGAGCGCAAGGACTCGGCGCCATAGCAGCCCGCCGCCACGCTGTTGCGCGCCGCCACTGCCGACGTCGCAATCTTGCCGCCATCACGCACAAAGCGGACGAATTCGGCGACAATGGCCGGGTCAGCCCCGCCGTGCCCGCCGCTGACTTCGGGAATGAAATACTGCTCGTCGCCGTAGGGATTGTAGTTGCAGCGGCGATTCCACACCCGCACCACGCAGTGACCGGGCGAGTCGCCGAAATTCTCAACCCGGCCCTCGGTGCCGATGATAGTATAGTTGCGCCAGCCGTCAGGGGTGTAGTGGCATTGCTGGTATGAGCACATGACCTCATTGTCGAGCTGCATAGTGATCATGCTCAAGTCTTCGACGTCGATGATCGGGTTCATGCCCTTCTGGCTGAGCGGCGGCCAATTGCTCAGATGCCAGGATGCGTCGCCGCGCTCCGAGGGATCGTGGCGGTCCGTGATCTGATTGTAGACGGTCAGGTTGCCGAAGCCGATGACGCGCTTCGTGTAGCCGTGGCAGAGCCAATGCAGAATGTCGATGTCATGCGCACCCTTCTGCAGCAGCATACTGGTCGCCTTGCTCTGCTCGGCATGCCAATCCTTGAAATAGGCGTCGCCACCGTATGCCACGAAATGCCGACACCAGCCAGCTTTGACCTCGCCAATCCCGCCCCGGTCAATGATTTCCTTCATCTTGCGCACAAAAGACATGTGGCGCATGTTGTGACCCACGTACAGCTTCACGCCCTTTTCCCGCGCCTTGGTCAGCACCCGGTCAGCGCCCGGCACCGTAATCGCCATCGGCTTCTCTAAATACACATGCTTGCCTGCTTCCAGCGCAGCCAAGGCATGCTCTTCATGCCAATAGTCTGGCGTGCAGACGAAAACCGCGTCAATGCCAGGCTGCGCCAGCAAATCGCGATAGTCGCGGCAGACAAAGGCGTCGTCGCCATGATTAGCCCGAAAATCATCCAGGGCGACCTGCCGGATGTCGCACCCGGCAACTAGGCGCGAACCCTCGCCAGGCTTATGAGCATGACGCGCCAACCGACCACGACCACCACAGCCAATGACACCAATCCGTAAATCTTCCGCCATCTCAACTTCGTCCTTTCTCTATGACACACTCACACAGCGCCCTTTAGTGCGCGTTCTCGTCAAAACTTCGATTTCACCACGACCACATTGCTGGTTCCGGCGCAGTACCACTTGCCGTCAGCGTCCTGTTCGTCAAAGGCCGCTAAGTAGGCCATGACAGTTCCTTCCGGCAGCGCGGCTGCGATTTCGCCGTTGCGGACGGTCGCGGCCGCTGTCTTCCAAAGACGCTTGCACAAGGGGCCGTCATCCGTCGTAAAGCACAGCTGCGCCAGCTTGATGCCCTTGCCGACGCCTTCCACCGGCGCTGCCAGCACGTTCCCTTCCCTCACCGTCGCCCTGCCCAGCACTGGCAGGGGCGTGCCGCCGCGCAGAACAGCGTCCGCAATCCGGAACGTCGGCGACAGCTGATATCCGACGTGGGAATGCGGCAGATTGATGATCAAGGTACGGTTTGCCGTCGTCGGCGCCGTATCCCAGGAACGCTGCATGGCCGGAATCAGGAAATTAAGGTCATTAGTGCCTGCAAACCAGTACAGCGGCACTTTCGCTGCTGCCAGGTAATGCCCCGGGTCCCAGCTAATCCCCGACCATTTGCAGAAGCTTGAACTGCCGTCGCCTTCACCAAAAAAGCCATGACCATACACGGGCAGCACAAACTGGAGACGGTCGTCTATGCACGCGACGACTGACGAAAACACGCTCCCCCAGGAAATGCCGATCACGCCAGTCCGGGCTGGATTCACATTAGGTAACGACAGCAACAGCGAATGCGCCCGGACAATGTCGCCGATGTTCTTATGCACCTGGTCTGGATTCGGGCCAAATTCGGGATGGTTCGATCCATACAGCAGAATGCGGTCGCGGCTCGGGTCAGCCGCCCGCGGCCGGGAGTTGTACAAGTCCATCGCTATCGCCACATAGCCGCGGCTGTTCCATAATTTCACGTAGGACGGATACGCCGTTCCGCCGCCGCCATGCACCAGCACCACCCCCGGAAAACCGCCCGGCGGAACCGGCCCGTCCGGAATACCGGCGTACGCGAAAACCGGCTTGCGAACGCCATCAACCAGCATGCCTTCATACAGAATCGACTCCAGACCATCGCAATAGCTCTCATCAAAATGCGCGGCCGACTGAAACTGCGGCGTCTGAAACAAGTCAGCCACATCCCAGTATTTCGACACTGGGAACTCGGGCAGCTCTATAGGCGGGCGCAAACCATTGTACGTCTTCGGCAACTCCATGACAACTCCTTTGGTTCGAATAGACCCAACCGGCGCCGGGTCAGACCAGGCCACCGCCGGCAAAACGCTCAGCAGCAGCCAAACCATCCAGCGCAGGCAATGTCCACCACGGAGGACGTTAGGCAAAACAGATGATGTGAATGATGTAAGCACAACAATAAAGAGGATGATTGTATGCAGTTCAGGCCGTATGTAGCATCGTATGTAGTTCAAGCTTTAGCTTGCAATATATAGCACCGTACGTGGTTCAGGCAACCCTGCGTGTCTTCACTCCCACTGTCCACTAAAATCCACTAAAGTCCACGTCCACTGACCACTACCGTCCACTAAAGTCCACAGTCCATCGTCTACTGACGTCCAACTAAAGTCCACTGACGTCCATTGTCCACTGTCCACTAAAAAATCCACCTCAGACCATGAATATCTTTCCTGGGTTCATGATATTATTCGGGTCCAGTGCCTGCTTGATTGACCGCAGCACGTTAAGATACGTTTCTGAAACCACGCTGGGCATGTACGCCAGCCGTTTGCAGCCGATGCCATGTTCGCCGGAAATGCGGCCGCCTTGCTGCGCCACCAGCGCGTACAAATCATTCAGAATCTTCGGCAGCGTTTCTTCCCATCGCTCGTCGCTCCAGCTGTCCGGCGCACTGACCCGGCTATGCAGATTGCCGTCGCCGGCATGGCCGTAGCACGGTATGGTCACGCCGTATTTCTCGGCCAGCTCCTGGAACTGCTCCACCACCAGGGCGATGCTTGCTGGCGGCACTACGATGTCCTCGCCCGACTGCCGCGGGAAATACAGGCTGAACGCCTCAGCCACGTTGCGCCGAATCTTCCAGATTCGCTCTGAATTGGCTGGCGTGTCCGCCACATAAACCACGCTCGCGCCGTGCTTTTCCAGGAACGTCCCCAGCGCTTCGCAATCATCCGCCATCTTCTCCGGGTCATTGCCGTCAACCGACACCAGCAGCATCGCCCCGGCGTCCTGGTACGGCAGCGTCTCGTTCAGATATTCGCAGGCGGAACGGAACGACTCCTGGTCCATATACTCGACAGAGGTCGGCGTAATGCCGGATTCGACCATGGTTGCCGGCACGGCCTCAATGGCGGTGCGGCTATCCGGGAATAAAGCCAGCAGGTCGTACTGATACTTTGGCAGCGGGATCACCTTCAGGATAATCTTAGTGAAAATGCCGAGTGTGCCTTCCGAGCCGGTCATCAGCGGCAGCAAGTTGTAACCGGTCACGTCCTTCAAGAGCTTGCCGCCGAGCTCCATGACCTCGCCAGACGGCAGCACCACTTCCAGGCCAAGGACATACCGAGACGTGACGCCATACTTGATCGCCTTGCCGCCGCCAGCGTTCTCCGCCACGTTGCCGCCGATGTAGCACGTCTCCATGCTCATCGGATAGCCAGCGTAAAACAATTCGTGTGGACGCAGATACTCGTTGATGTCGTTGGCGATCACGCCAGGTTCGACGACGATCATCATGTTCTGCTTGTCCAACTCCAGAATCTGGTTCATCCGGTCGGTCGCGACCACGATCCCGCCGAACACGGGCACTGCACCTCCCGAGAGGCCAGAGCCGGCTCCGCGCGGCGTCACTGGGATGCGCTCGACATTCGCCAGCTTCATGATCGCCGACACCTCGGCCGTCGTCTGCGGACGAACCACTATCTCCGGCATCCGCCGATAATGATGGCCGGGAATCTCGTCCCGCGAATACGGCTCCAAGCGTTCTTCGTCCCGGTAAATCACATAATTCTTGCCGCAGATCGCTTCCAGCTGGGCTGCGATCTCCGGAGTCACAGGCGCATATCCGCTCACAAGGCACCTCCCGTACGCAAACGCGCATTCAAGGCTGGCACGACCTCCAGCAAATCACCCACAATGCCAACGTCGGCCAAGGAAAAAATCTGCGCTTCGCTGTCTGTATTGATAGCCACAATCCGCTTCGACGTCTGCATGCCAGCCAAGTGCTGAATAGCGCCGGAAACGCCGACGCCGACATAGAGTTCCGGCGTAATCGTCCGCCCAGAAAGTCCAATCTGGCAGCTGTAGGGCAGCCAGCCCCGGTCAACGACCTCGCGGGTGGCACCTACGGCCGCGCCCAGGAGCTGCGCCAATTCGCGCACCATGCCAAGGTTCTCCGGCTTCTTAATGCCTCGACCGACCACGACGACGCGCTCTGCCGAGGATAGCTCTTGCGTTTCGTCAATCGGCGTGAACGACAGCTCGGTCATGCCGGACTGCTGCCAGGCAGACAGTGCCTCGCGCCGATGCAGCCGACCGCGCCGGCCGGCCTGGGGCGTGGCTGGCCGCGTTGAACGCGGCCGGATAGTAGCCATCTGCGGACGGTGATGCGGGGTCTTGATCGTCGCCATGATGTTACCGCCGATGGCTGGCCGCGTCTGCAGCAAAAGCCCGCTGCCGTCTTCGATGCCGAGTTCCGTGCAATCGGCGGTCAGCCCGGTGTGCATTTTCATAGCGGCGTAGGGCAGCCACGTCCGCCCCGTGCTGGTGGCGCCGCCGAGCACAATCTCCGGCCTGAACTCCGCCACCATGGCCTGCAAGGCCGCAGTGTACGGCTCTGGCCGGAATCGTTCCAGCCAGGGTGCCTCGTACGCTATGATCTCATCGGCGCCAGCAGCGCCGAGCTTTTCATATTCCTCTTCCGGGACGCCGCCGCTGACCACCAGCGCGCCGACCTCGCCCGGCGACGCCAGAGCCAGCGCCCGCGTCAGCAATTCGTAGGTCACCGGCAGAATCCGATGATGCGCAACTTCCGCCAATACGCAGACTTTCATACTGCCGACACCTCCGCCATATACTTTGCCATAACCTCAACCGAGTCAGCCAGCGACGCTTCATCGACTACCCGATATTGGCGTCCCTTCCGCGCCAGGGTTGGATAGAAAATCTTCACCACCCGCGTCGGCGAGCCTTTCAGGCCGATGGTAGCCGGGTCCAGCCCGAGGTCAGCGGCAGTGGTGATAGGAATCTCCCGCCGCCGCGCCGCCATTTTGCCAGCCAAGGTCGGCAAGCCGATTTCACCGATAGCCTTAGTGACGCTGATCAGAGCCGGCAGGCGCAGTCGCCAGCGCTCCAGGCCGGTCTCGACCTTGCGCTCGACCTCCAGCCCGTCTGCATTCACGCTGACCTCGTCCACGAACGTTGCCAGGGACAGGTTGAGATGGGCCGCGACTTCCGGGCCGACCTGGCCGGTGTCGCCGTCCGTCGCCCGTTCGCCGGTGATTACCAGGTCAAAGGGGCCGTGCTTCTGCAGCGCCGCCGCCAGAACCACGGCTGTCGCCCAGGTGTCGCTGCCAGCGCAGGCGCGGTCGCAGATCAGAACTGCATCGTCAGCTCCCAGCGCCAGCACCTCGCGCAACGCCTTTTCTGCGGACGCTGGCCCCATGCTCAGCGCTGTCACCGTCGAACCAGGCGCCGCATCTTTCACCAGCAGCGCTGCCCGCAGCGCGTAAGCGTCCAACGGATTCAAAATCGCGTCACTGCTTTTGCGTACAACCGTGCCTGTCGTCTCATCCATCTGCACCGAACGCGTGTCCGGCACTTGCTTGACCAATACCGCCAATCTCATAGAACACTCCGAAAATCCTGAAAATTGTAAAAATAATACTAAAATGCATCTGCCCGATTTTGCAAACGGCTGCCGCTGCTTCCATCGGCAAAATCAACGCTGGCGGCTTTCCTTTACGCCTGCTGACACGTATATTGTAGTTGCAATCTCTGCCGCCCCTGCCCATCATCCCTGGATTTACGATTATGCTGCATGCCGCCTTGGACACCTCTATAGGAAACTCCTTCGCCGTTGCCAACGGCTCGACTATCCTTTTCAACGCCTATCTCCCTGCGCCTGCGCGTGACAGCGACCGCGAATTAGCCCCCTGGCTCATCGCCCAGCTGGCCGAACACAATATGCAGCTGGCTGACATTCGCCGCTGGACTGTCGGCGTCGGCCCTGGCAGCTTTTCCGGGCTGCGCTTTGGCATCGCCTTTCTGAAAGGCGTCGTCGCCGTCACCGGCGCTGATCTGCGCGGCGTGCCGTCCTCCCAGGCTTTAGCTGACGCTGCTGCCGAACACGCCGGCAGCGCCAACCGCATCGGCGTTCTCCATGACGCACGTTGCAGCCAAGTCATCCTGACCGTATATGAACGCAAGGCCGCCCCTACGCTCAAGCTCGTGGCCGAACCAGCCATTCTCCTGCCGGAACAGCTCTTGCTGCCAGAATATATCTGCGACGCCTGGACGACGGT
>Ga0209723_1003353_pt1 | contig 19379 bp, 19 predicted proteins | sample BiotimSIPDNA_2_FD_185750 | JGI IMG/M metagenome (GOLD analysis project Ga0209723, IMG submission 185750) | Anaerobic biogas reactor microbial communites from Washington, USA - Biogas_R2 time_0 SIP DNA (SPAdes) (version 2) | ecosystem: Engineered > Bioreactor > Anaerobic > Unclassified | place... | reverse complement strand
CGGCCACCACGCTGCTCGCCAGCGTGGAGCCATGTTCAAAACCAGACGCCTCGCCGCTCACGCGTCTTGTCCCTCTTCGGCCACCACGCTGCTCGCCAGCGTGGAGCCATGTTCAAAACCAGACGCCGCGCCGCTCACGCGTCTTGTCCCTCTTCGGCCACCACGCTGCTCGCCAGCGTGGAGCCATGTTCAAAACCAGACGCCGCGCCGCCCCGCGTCTTGTCCCTCTTCGGCCACCACGCTGCTCGCCAGCGTGGAGCCATGTTCAAAACCAGACGCCTCGCCGCCCCGCGTCTTGTCCTTCTTCGGCCACCACGCTGCTCGCCAGCGTGGAGCCATGTTCAAAACCAGACGCCTCGCCGCCCCGCGTCTTGTCCTTCTTCGGCCACCACGCTGCTCGCCAGCGTGGAGCCATGTTCAAAACCAGACGGTCTCCCCCTCAATGCGTCCAGCATGTTGAACACCGCTCCACGCTGGCGAGCAGCGTGGTGGCGAAGCCGCCGATTTCGTGGTCGGCTCTGGTCTTGAACACCGCTCCACGCTGGCGAGCAGCGTGGTGGCGAAGCCGCCGATTTCGTGGTCGGCCCTGGTCTTGAACACCGCTGCACGCTGGCGAGCAGCGTGGTGGCGAAGCCGCCGATTTCGTGGTCGGCCCTGGTCTTGAACACCGCTCCACGCTGGCGAGCAGCGTGGTGGCGAAGCCGCCGATTTCGTGGTCGGCCCTGGTCTTGAACACCGCTCCACGCTGGCGAGCAGCGTGGTGGCGAAGCCGCCGATTTCGTGGTCGGCCCTGGTCTTGAACACCGCTCCACGCTGGCGAGCAGCGTGGTGGCGAAGCCGCCGATTTCGTGGTCGGCCCTGGTCTTGAACACCGCTCCACGCTGGCGAGCAGCGTGGTGGCGAAGCCGCCGATTTCGTGGTCGGCCCTGGTCTTGAACACCGCTGCACGCTGGCGAGCAGCGTGGTGGCGAAGCCGCCGATTTCGTGGTCGGCTCTGGTCTTGAACACCGCTCCACGCTGGCGAGCAGCGTGGTGGCGAAGCCGCCGATTTCGTGGACGGCCCTGGTCTTGAACACCGCTCCACGCTGGCGAGCAGCGTGGTGGCGAAGCCGCCGATTTCGTGGTCGGCTCTGGTCTTGAACACCGCTCCACGCTGGCGAGCAGCGTGGTGGCGAAGCCGCCGATTTCGTGGTCGGCCCTGGTCTTGAACACCGCTGCACGCTGGCGAGCAGCGTGGTGGCGAAGCCGCCGATCTCGTGGTCGGCCCTGGTCTTGAACACCGCTCCACGCTGGCGAGCAGCGTGGTGGCGAAGCCGCCGATTTCTTGGTCGGCCCTGGTCTTGAACACCGCTCCACGCTGGCGAGCAGCGTGGTGGCGAAGCCGCCGATTTCGTAGTCGGCCCTGGTGTTGAACACCGCTTTACGCTGGCAAGCAGCTTGGTGCCGCAGGGGAGGCTACCCTCGCAAAGTCGTTACGGACTCCACGCTGCGGATCGGCGAGGGTCTCGTCTTGGCGCGAGGTCCGGCTGAAACGGGGAACTTTTTCCGGCCTGCGTTGCTATCGCAAACGCTGCCGCAGTTCGTCCACACAGTCGTCGACTTTGACACGCCATTGTTCCAGCGTATCGCGATCGCGGAAGGTGACCGTGCGGTCCTGCAGAGTCTGGCCATCGACCGTGATGCAATACGGCGTGCCGGCTTCGTCCTGGCGGCGGTAGCGGCGGCCGACAGCGCTCTTTTCGTCGTAGAACACGGGGAAATGCGGCTTCAGAGCCCGGTAGATCTCTTTGGCAATCTCCGGCATTCCGTCCTTCTTGACCAGGGGAAACACAGCCGCCTTGAGGGGGGCCAGACGCGGGTGGAACTTCAACACCACCCGCTCTTTCATCACGCCGTTCTCGTCGGGCGCCTGATCTTCCTGGTAGGCCTCGCACAAGAACGCCAGCGTGGCCCGGTCGGCCCCGGCCGAAGGCTCGATTACGTGCGGCGTATAGCGTTCGCCGGTGATGTCGTCGCGGTACGTCAGATCGCGGCCGCTGCCCTTCCATTTCGGCTTTCCGTCCGGCCCCAGTTCCAATTGCAGGGGGCGGGTTTTTTCGTCCAGCTTGCCTTCCATGTGGCTCCGCAAGTCGAAATCGCCGCGGTGGGCAATGCCTTCCAGTTCGCCAAACTCGCCGGGCGGCAGGAACGGGAACGCGTATTCGATGTCGGCCGTGCCGGTGGAATAGTGGCTCAACTCTTCGGACGCATGCTCGCGCAGTCGCAAGCGGTCGCCGGCCAGCCCCAGGTCCTTGTACCATTGCATCCGCCGGTCGCGCCAGTACCTGTACCAGTCGGGCGACGAGCCGGGGTGGCAAAAGAATTCGATCTCCATCTGTTCGAACTCCCGGGACCGGAAGGTGAAATTCCGCGGCGTGATCTCGTTGCGGAAGCTCTTGCCGATCTGGGCGATGCCGAACGGAATCCGCACGCGCGTGCTGTCCAGGACGTTCTTGAAGTTGACGAAAATCCCTTGCGCGGTTTCCGGGCGCAGGAACGTCTTGCTGGACTCGTCGCGGATGGCCCCCGTGTGCGTCTCGAACATCAGATTGAATTCGCGAGGCTCGGTCAACGTGTTCAGCGATTTGGCATCCGGGCCCAGGACCCGCGAGACATCTTGGACCGCCGGCAGGGGCACGAAGTCTCGCTCCCAGTGCAGCTGGCCCGCGTCCTTCGAGCGGAGCTTGAAGTACTTGAGGGCCCGCGTTTCGACGTCTTCCTGTTCGTGGTCCGCTTCGGCCATCGTGGTCACGAAGATCCGTTCGCCGTTGCACTCCACCCAGCGTCCGCGGACCTGATCGTGCCGGTACCGGGCCTTGGATTCCCGGCAATCGACCATGTAATCATGGAACAGGTCGTAATGGCCCGAACACTTCCACACCTGGGGATGCATGATGATGGTGCAGTCCAGGCCCGCCATTGCGTAGGCTTCCGGCGCGCCGGGCTGGACCATGGAATCGTCGTGCCCGCTCACCATGTCGCGCCACCAGGCTTCCTTGATATTCCGTTTGAGTTCGACGCCCAGCGGGCCGTAATCCCAGAATCCGTTCAGGCCCCCGTAGATCTCGCTGGACTGGAACAAGAATCCGCGCCGTTTGCACAACGAGACCAGTTTTTCCATCTCCATCATTGGTTTTCGCTTCCGGTTGACGGTTTTTCTGACTGTGCCGCAATTGCCACAGAATAAGGAAAAGCGGCGGTTGACAAAATGGGGTGTGCCTGAGCGCCGCACAAATCGTCACCGGCAAATCAGCGCAACCCCCCTTAAGTGCCGGAGCCGAATGCGATGTAATCCTTGAAATAGTACCGCCCGAACGGGACGGGTTGCGGGTATTAGATGCGATCGAGGAATCGCGAGTAGCGTGGGACCGCGCGGAATAGCAGAGCGGCTCGCAACGAACCACGGCGGATGAGCCCGTGGCCCGCGCAGCGCGAGGCATGGCCCGCGACCGTAAGCGGAGGTGGGCGCGAGCGACGAGTGCTTCGCAACGACCGCTCAGGGCGGAAGGATGGCAGGCCACCGACTGGCGGAGCCGTCCTCAGATCCCAGCCGTCAGCGATCGCGGCGTCGACGATCGCTGCGCGGGAGATGTCAAGAGAGCGACGTGGTCCTTGGTCTCCTCAGGAGTCCATTAGCGAAACAGACGCGGTTGCCGCGGGGGAGCACTCGTCCGACGGACGCGACGTTGGGCCGGAGCCCGCGCGACGCCACGCATCTGTTCGTCCAAGGCTTTGGCGATCGGACTCAACCGCATCTTGCCCAGCGTTCCTTCGTGCCGCGGCAGACTGGCCAAGACCGTGGCGAAAGCTTCATGCACGATCATGACCGTTCCCACCAGGGCATGGAAACGCGCGGCGCCGGTGACGTTGCCATCGTCGGCGCCCCAGAATATTTTGAGCCGCGCGATGACCCGTTCCACACTCGTGCGGCCTTTGTACAGCCGCTCGAATTGTTTCGTGGCGCGCGGGATGGAAGGAAAGCGGCGCAGATCCAGTTCTTGCTTGACCCGCACCGTCAGGCCGTAGGTCTTGCCCGCATTGCAGACCGAGGACATGGGACACTCCCACTTCTCGTGCTTGGCGGGACAACGGTACTTGAGCGTGCCGCGGTCCGCTTCGTGTCCGATGTAAGCCATGGGGTGGCGCACCATCGGCTGGCTGTCGCGATCGTAGCAGTGCAGCGTGCCGGCCTCGTCATACACGATGTTGGAGTTTCCATCGTGACCAGGCAACATTTGTTCCGTCTCTTGCTTCCACAGAGAGCGGTTTTGAATGAGCGGCCGGATGCCCGCGGCGTGGAGCTTCTGATGCACCTTGATATCGTCGGCAGCCTTGTCATAAGCCAATGTGTTCATCCGTTCACTTGGCAGGTTGGCTTGACCTTGATCGACCAATTCGGGCAGCAATTCGTTATCGCCCGCTTTGGTCGAACTGATGCGATACGCCAGCGACACCTCGTGCCGCACATCCACTAACAGATGCAGCTTGTAGCCGAACCATTCCACCACGCGCGTCACCTGGCCTTGATCGTCGGTGTATTCCTTGCGCCCACCGCTGGGCTGCGGCAGACCATGTTCATCCAGGACGATCTTCTCTTTCGGCGGCGAGGAAGAGTCCGCTCCACCCGATTCGCTCGCGCCCTGGCATGCGGCGGCTTGCGTTACAGCCGTCTTCTGGGCAGCCGTCTTCGCGGCGGTGGCCTTCGCGATAGCCGGTTTCTCCGCAGCAGCCTTCTCCGCAGCAGCCTTCTCCGCAGCAGCCTTCGCGGCGGCGGCATCGCTTCGCAGCCGACGCGCGTTGAGCCAAGTGGAGTCGCCCGCCGTGTCGACGCCCAAATCGGGCACGGCTGTTCCCAGGCGTTGCACCATCACGTTGAACACGTCCTGCAGTCGCGAGCGATGGGGATCTTGACCGAGAACTTCCATGAATCGGGAGACGTTATAGCCTCGGGGGATCTGCTTGACCGATTCGATCCCGATCAACTTCTGCAGGGTCGGATTGCGTCGCAACTCTCCCAGGCAGGCTTCGAAGTCGCGATGCCGCAGCGCGATGGTCAAGACGATCACTCGCCACAGCACGGCCACGGGATAGTCATTGCGGCCGTGGCCACGCCAGGTACGCAAGCCCTCCAGCAGTGGTCCGTCGGGGATGGCCTCGAACAGTCGGCGAAGGGTGACCAACGAGGGATGATCCTCCAAGCAGTCCCAGGCGAAGAGTGGCTTCTGGATGGCGATTCTCATGCGTGACCTCCCTGTGTGGCAACGGGCGGTGATTATACATCGCAACCATTCCCCGTGCAAGCCCCCGGATGGTCGAAAAATCCGAAAAAAATCACCGCCCGCCCAGGAAACGCGGTGAACAACGATGCCTTTGCGGGTAAGTCATTCTCGGGACGCTTCCTAACCCCTTGGCAGACAAGCCGGTTGCGAACAGCGCATTCGGCTCAACGCTCCCGTTCACGGGGTGACACGAGGTCGAGAAATGCTACGATAGGGAACGTGATCTTGCGCTGGGAGCAGCGCGGGGAGGAGGAATCATGGAAAGCCCTAGCCAAGCCAGGAATCCGGACGGTCTCAGCCGCGATCATCTGCCCGCCGAGCAGCTGGCCGCGTTGCAGGTCCAGCGTTTGCGGCAGACCGTGCAATGGGCCTGCGACCGCGTGCCCCTGTACCGCCAGCGGTTGGCCGCCGCGGGAGTCGCGCCCGACGAGATCCGCAGCTTGGACGACCTCGCGCGCCTGCCGTTCGTCACCAAGGAGGATTTGCGCGGCGCCTATCCCTTCGGGCTGTTCGCGGTTCCGTTGGATCAGGTCGCGAGGCTGCACGCATCCAGCGGTACGACCGGCAAGCAGGTGCTGGTGCCGTATACGAGGGCCGATCTGGACGTCTGGACCGAGGCCATGTTCCGCGTGCTGACCTGGTTCGGCATTCGGCCCGGCGACGTGATCCACAATGCCTACGGTTACGGGCTGTTCACGGGCGGCCTGGGGTTTCACTATGGGGTCGAAGCGTTGGGGGCGACGGTCATTCCGGCTTCGGGCGGGAACACCGACCGGCAGATCACCGTGCTGCAGGATTTCGGCGCGACCGTCGTTTGCTGTACGCCCAGTTTTTTCCTGCACATGGCCGATCGGGCTCAGCAGATGGGCGTCGATCTGCGCGCCCTGCGGCTGCGCGCCGGGGTGTTCGGCGCGGAGCCGTGGTCGGAGGAGATGCGGGACCGAATCCAGCAGGCGGCGGGCATCGAGGCCTTCGATATCTACGGGCTGGCGGAGATCGTCGGGCCGGGAGTGGCTGCCGAGTGCGCTGCGCATCAAGGCCTGCACGTCCTGGAGGATCACTTCTACCCGGAGGTGGTCGATCCGGCTTCCGGCCGGAGCGTGCCGGACGGCCAGCCGGGCGAGTTGGTCCTGACGACGCTGTCCAAGCAGGCCCTGCCGATGCTCCGTTACCGGACCGGCGACATGACGGCGTTTTGTCCGGGCGTTTGCCCGTGCGGGCGCACCTTGCGGCGGATCCGCCGCATCTCGCACCGCAGCGACGATCTGTTCATCGTGCATGGCGTGAACGTGTTCCCCGCGCAGATCGAGGCCGCGTTGCTGGCCGTCAAAGGCACGCTGCCGCACTACCAGATTGTGCTCAGCCACGAGCGCGACCAGGATCAGGCCGAGGTGCAAGTCGAAATCACGCCGGAGATGTTCAGCGATCGGATCGGCGTCCTGGAGGAATTGCAGGGCCGGCTGACGCGGGCGATCCGGCAGGCGGTCGGGGTTCAACTCGGCGTGCGGCTGGTCGAACCCAGGACGTTGGCCCGCAGCGAAGGCAAGGCGCGGCGCGTGATCGACCAAAGATGAGCGGAAGGCGAGAGGCGGTATGAAGATTCACCAGCTGTCGGTATTTGTCGAGAATCGGCCCGGACACTTGGTCGCCCCCTGCCGTTTGTTGGCCCAGGCGGGCATCAATATCGTGACCCTGGCGCTGGCCGAAACCCAGCAATACGGCATCCTGCGGTTGATCGTTCGCGATTGGCAGAAGGCAAAGGACGTGCTGCAGGCAAGCGGCTTTCGAGTCACGATCACCGAGGTCTTGGCGGTTCAAGTGGACGACCGGCCAGGCGGCTTGGCCGAGGTCCTCGAGCCGATTTCGGCGGCCGAGCTGAATGTCGAGTACATGTACGCCTTTTCGATGAAAGCCAACGAGCAAGCCGTGCTCGTGTTCCGCTTCGAGGACCCCGATCTGGCCTTGCGGACGCTGCAGGGTTCCGCGGTCAATTTCATCGACACGGTGGAACTGTTCGGACGGCTGGGTCCGGTGTGAGCGCGGGGTCTGAAGAACGGGCGGGAGGCCGGAACAGGTCCGCGCCGCTCCGGCACGGACGCTGCGCGCGGGCAGGACAGTAAGTCACTGGAAAGGCAACGGGAAAGCACGCAACGGAGGACGATCATGGCGATTGAACTGACTTGGCTGGGGCACGGCAGTTGGCTGATCGAGACAGCCGGCAGCCGGATTGTGTTGGACCCGTTCCTGGACGAAAACCCGCTGTCGCCGCACAAGGCGGCCGACGTGCAAGCCGACTTTATCCTCGTGTCCCACGGCCATTCCGATCACGTCGGCGACGCGGCGCCGATCGCCCATCGCACCGGCGCGCTGGTCGTGACCAATTACGAGATCAGCGAATGGTTGCGGGCCACGCACGGGGTGCAAAACGTCCTGGGCATGAATCTGGGAGGCGGAGTCAAAATGCCGTTTGGCCACGTCAAGCTGACGTTGGCCTTTCACAGTTCGACGCTGCCGGACGGCTCCTGCGGCGGTTCCCCCGCCGGATTCCTGTTGACGCTGGAGGGCGGCAAGAAGATCTACTTTGCGTGCGACACCGCCCTGTTCGACGACATGCGGCGGATCGGGGCGGCCGGCATCGAACTGGCCGTTCTGCCCATCGGCGACCTGTTCACGATGGGGCCGGCGGATGCCTGCGAGGCGGTGCGGCTGATTCAACCCCGCCGTGTCGTGCCGGACCATTACAACACCTGGCCGCCCATCGCCCAGGACCCGCAGGCCTGGGCGGCCGCCGTCCGGGAATCGACCGCCGCGCAACCGCTGGTGATCGAACCGGGCGGGAAGATTGTGGTCTGAGGCGTGGCCGATGCGCCCCGAATTTTCTGAGACGGAAAGTGCCGAGTTTTGTGAGATGGTCGCGGGCTGAGTGGGGCCGAGTGGTCGGAGGCTTCGGGTAGAGAGGGGGCGAGGAGAGGAAGAGAGGGACGTCCGTGTCCTGGTGGGGAGTTTCAGTCCGTGGCGGCGGCGGGTAGACGGGATTCGAGGAAGTGGACGGCGGCGACGAAGTCCCAGCGTTGGATGGCCATCACCAGGTCGATGGTGTTGAAGTTGGTCTCGCAGTGGAAGCAACGGGCGAGATTGGTCTTTGGGTTGACCGCGGTGAGGAACTCGCCGCAGTGCGGACAGAGGAAGCAGAATCGTCCCTCGCGGTGCTTGTTCGGCCAGTCGAGTTGGGGCACCAGCTTGGCGACGGGGATTTCGTTGCGGAGACGGTACAGCAGTTGCCGGGGGAAGAACTTGGTCATGCGTAACTCCTGGCGACGAGGCCGGGGCCTCAGGGTAAAGTGAATTCGTTGAGGGTCTGCCGAACTACGGCTTCGTTGACGCGCGAGGTGTTGTCGGCCAGGGCTTGGACCAGGCAGGCGATGGCCAGGCTAACGATCTGGCGGGGGACGCCTCCGCTGAAGTCGTGGATCAGTTCTTTGGCGGCCGCCTCGACTACCGGGACGCGCTGGCCCTCGTCCCCGCCACGACCGGCCCACCCGCCACGGCCACGACCGACAACCTCGCGACGGTTCCTTAATCGCCTCCGCAGAGGCCGAAGCGGACGCAACTCCTGCCAGAGACCCCGAGCGTCAAGGGATCGCCGCCGCCTCCTTATCCGTGTCGTTCGGCCCCGGCAGACATGCATGCCGCAGGGGACCTTGACGTCTTCCGTGGTATCACATATGATACTACATCATGAGACGCGAAATCGTGATTGATACGAGCGTCGTGACATCCTCGCTGCGTTCACGACGAGGAGCATCATATCGCCTGCTCATGCTGGCGGGATCGGCGGAATTCGGCATCCACCTTTCTGTGCCCTTGTTGCTCGAGTACGAACAGGTTGCCAAACGACTCGTAGGACAGATTCCACTCACCGTGGCGGACATCGACGACATTCTCGACTATCTCTGTCAAACGGCGGCACACCATCGGGTCTTCTACCTTTGGCGGCCGTTCCTGAAAGATCCGGAGGACGACATGGTACTGGAACTGGCCGTGGCGGCAAACTGCGGCTACATCGTCACCTTCAACACGCGGGACTTTGCGGGTTCGGAGCAGTTCGGTATCCACGTCGCGACGCCGCGGGAGTTTCTTCAACGTATCGGTGAACTGCCATGAGTACCATCAGCCTACGCTTGCCTGACTCCCTGCATCAGACGCTGCGGGAACTCGCGGCCAAGGAGCAGGTGTCCATCAATCAGCTAATTGCCTTGGCCGTGGCGGAAAAGGTCTCCGCGCTGGCCACCGAGGACTACCTGGGTGTTCGAGCAAAACGGGCCAGCCGAAAGAAGTTCTTGCGGGCGATGGCGAAGGTTCCAGATACGGAACCGCACGAACGGGACCGCTTGTAACAGTCGGTCTGGCCGAACCATTCGTTGGACCGGAGTGGCCGATCCGGTCGGATTTGAGTGGAAGGCTGATTGGCGGCCACCCGGTCAGCTTAGTCGGCGAGGCGGGGCTACCGATGAACGATGGCCTCCGTGATTTCAGTCGAAGATCAGCCGCACTGCTTCCCAAGCCGATATGCCCTGAAAGCGCCAGGAATCCGGCGCATGAGCGGGAGTCCAAGGGAGAATGGGGACAGTCTCGGCGGTGGCAGGAAGATCGGCCCACACGTCGGCGAGCATTTCTTGCCAGGACCAGAGCGCACCGCTGTTGAGCGTGTCGGCGAGCCAGTGGCGGCTGTTGACCACTGTGCCGTAGTCGTCCGGGGTCGAAAGCCCTGCCCCAGAAGTCGGCGGGGAACCCTTGCTCGGCGGCGGCGGCAAGCTCAGCAGGACTTAGTACTGCGTGGCCGTCGATCTGGATGTAGTGGTAGTCCATCAGAGCGCCCCCACAGTTCGGCGGCCCCGGGTGCCGAAGCCAGGCGGCGGGCGGAAGTCGATGGCCGATAGCCGATGTTCCGGAGCGGCCGGCGGGATCTCGCGGTCCTGGAGCGATTCGACGGCCTTGTCCAGCTTCGGGAACCGCAGCTCCGGTTCTCCGCCGCCCAACAGGCCCGGCAGGACGATCGTCGGCGGCCTGCCCGGCGGGCGGCCTGGGCGGAGGAACAGGTCCTGCAGCCAGTCGGGGAGCCGTTCCGCGGTGTAGTTGTAGCCGGCCACCCAGCCGTACAGCTCGCTGTCTGCAATCAGGTCCGCAAGGATCGGCTCGTATTCCCGGAGGATGTCGCGTGCCAGGTCCAAGACGCCCTGGACGCCCAGCCGGCTGGCCATCGAGGAGATTCGGGGTTGCTCGCCGAGATGCTCCAGGACAGGCCGGACTCGTAGGCCCATCGTCTGAACAAAAGGGCTGGGGGATGGGCGCGTTCGGGCATTTCCGCCGCTCGGCGACGATCGGGCGCGGGCGCGCGAGGGGGGCTGACGGGTTTGTCGGCCACTCCCTCGCATGCGCCCGCCGTCGTGGGTATGATGATCGTTGCCGGGTGCTCGCCGAGGCCGCTCCTCGGCGGGCTGAAATCGGGCTGGGAGCGGTCGGCGTTCGAGCGGGCGGGCGACGGGAGGAACTGATTGAGCGGATTCTGACGGGCAACGGCCAGTCGCAAGAGGCCACGGGGAAGAAACAGGAACGGTCGGTGAGTGAGGAAACAGCGAAGCCGGAAACGTCCGCTCGTTTAACCGCGCCCCAACGGGAAGCGAGGGGCATGGCCAACGCCAATGGCGGAACGCTGGACGTTCCGCGACTGGAGAACTGGCTGTGGGAAGCGGCTTGCGTGATCCGCGGGCCGGTGGATGCGCCGAAGTTCAAGGACTACATCCTGCCGCTGGTGTTTTTGAAGCGGCTGTCGGACGTGTTCGAGGACGAGGTTCGCCATCTGGCCGCCGAGTTCGGCAGCGAGGCGACGGCAGCCAAGTTGGTCGAGAAGGACCACAAGCTGGTCCGGTTCTTCATCCCGGAGGCGGCTCGCTGGCCGACGATCGCCCTGCAGACCACGGGCATCGGGCAGTTCCTGACGGACGCCGTGCGGGCCGTGGCGCGGGCCAACCCGAAACTGTCGGGCGTGGTGGACGTGACGGATTTCAACGCCACGACGGCCGGGCAGCGGATCGTGGACGACGGGCGATTGGCGTCGCTGGTCCAGGTGCTGAGCAATCCCGATTGCCGGTTGGGGCTGGACGACGTGGAGCCGGACATCCTGGGGCGGGCTTACGAGTACCTGCTGCGGAAGTTTGCGGAAGGTCCCCGCTGGGCGGTTCCGTCCAGCGCCAGGATCGGGTCGCAGATTTCCGGGTAGTCGTCGGCCAGCGCCTGGTTGCGTTCTAGCTGGTACTTGATGTTGGCCAGGATCTGCTCCGCGTTGGGACCGGTGGCGGCGGCGATCAGCGGAAACGAAAGGATGCCGTGCATCACACAGTAGATCGTCACGCACTGGACGATCGAGGTCTTGCCTTCCCCGCGTGGGGCGGCAATCGCCTGGTCGCCGCCGTAGCGGGCGGCGTTGAGGATGGCGGCGACCATTTCCCGGCGCTGGTCCGTCCAGTGGCCCCAGAACACGTCGGGGAAGTAGCAGGACAGGAACGCGTAGATGTCGGCGGAGTTGGTCAGGCGGCGATCGACGTCGGCCGGCTCGCGGATCTTGACATCCTTCAGGGACGCCCGGAGCTTGCGTTTGCGCAGGGCGTCGGCCACCCGGATGTCGGCGCCGGCCAAGGCGGCCTACGACACTCAGTTGCGCGCCCAACTCAAGCCCCAAGCGGCCCCTGTACCGGTTGTACCGATCCCGTCCAACATCCGTTGGCGAAAAGAGTCCGATTCCCCCGCCCCCCCTCGCGCCCCCCGATGGACGTGTTCCGCCAATCCCGTTGGCAACCTCGATCCCGCTCCCAGCAGCCACGGGGCTTGACGCGCGGCCCGCGCCGACAAGTTCGGATGCGAAGCCAACCGTCGTAACCGGAAGATGGTCAGGCATTGGGCGGCAATCAAGAACAGGGCCTAGCGTGCTGGCCGTGGCAACGGCGGTGGTGGCCGTCGTTACGGCCGTGGTGGCGGCAATTTTGGGCTTCGTCATGGCCCGATCGTTCGGACCGGAGCCGCCGCATCCCGACGCCGCCGTGGCGCACGCGCCGGAACAGCAGCCTGCGAACATGGAAGAGCCCGAGGCGTCCGTCGCCGAGCCTGTGACGGCATCCGAGCCGCCCACCTTCTCGCCGCCGTCCGAGCCGGACCCAGAGCCGGCGCGGACGGCCGAACCCGTCGATTCGCAACTGCCCCCGCCGACGATGGCAGTTCCCATCACACCCAAGGCCACGCAAGCCGTTGTGCCTATGGGGCCGGTCATCGTTGTCGAATCGGTCGAACCCGTGCCAGCGTCGATGAAACAACCGGACCTACCGCCCGTGATCAGCCCTGCGGCGGAACGGCCGACGACAACGGCACCGTTGCCGCCGCCACCCGTGGAGACTTTGGAGCAAGCCGACAAGCGTCTGCAGGCAGCCGGCGAGCAGGCTTCGTCCTCGGCCGAGCAGCAAGCGGTCGCGCAGAAGTTGCTGTCTCTCGCAGACAAGGCCATTCTCGATTCGCAGATCGAACTGTCCAAGCGAGTCATTGAGCGTGCTTTGGCCGCGGCCCGGAAATCAGAATCGGATGATTTGGTGAAACAAGCCACGTTGGTGTGGAGCGAGTTGGAACAGCCATTAACGGATGAAGTGAAAGAACGAGCCCGTCAGCGCCTCCGCGAGCGGGACATTTCGCCGTCCGCGACTGCCGAAGAGCAAAGACAAAAACATTGATGACAAGAAAAGGTGGCTTGGGAACGTGGGATGCGTGCCATCTTTTTGTCATCAATCTTTTTGTCATCCGAGACTGAATCAGGATGTCTGGGGGCACACGAGCCAAATAACAAGGAGACCACCCATGCCGTTTAGCCGACGCGGTATTTTTGTGCGAATGGTGATCCTGGCGTCATGCATCGCCGCGGCAGGCGAATCAGCCGCTCAGCCGAAGACGCCCGTCCCGGACGCGGCGGCTCAGCAAACGGCCAAGAAGGCGGCGGGCGAGTTGTTTGCGGATCGTTTCACCCAGGCCAAAACGACCGCCGAGAAAACAGCCCTGGCGACCGACATGATGGACGCGGCGGGCAGGGTCCAGGCGGGTTCGGCGGACCAGTACGTGCTGCTGAAGATCTCGCTCGACGTGGCGGCCGGGACCGGCGACGCGGCAACGGCACTGCAAGCGGTCGAACGACTGATCGAACAGTTCGACGAACCGGCTGCCGAATTGATTGGCGAAACACTGCTGACGGCGGCTCGGCAAGCCACCACCTCGGCGCAACACAAGGCGGTTGCCGAAGCGGCCCTGAGCATTGCAGGGAAGCTGTCGGACGCCGACCAATACGAGACGGCACTCCGCTTGTACGAAGCCGCAAGGTCGTCTGCTCAGCGGGCCAAGTTGTTTCCGCTAGCCAAGGAGTTGACCGCCCAGATCGAGGAAACCAAACGCCAACAACTCCTGTCGGAGGATTACCGCAAGGCGTTGAGCGTGCTGGAAGACAAGCCCACGGATCCGGAGGCGAACCTGGCCGCGGGTCGGCACCTGTGTTTCGTCAAGGGCAATTGGGCCCGCGGCGTCCCGATGCTGGCGCTGGGCAGCAAGCCACCACCTCCGCCCAACACAAGGCGGTTGCCGAAGCGGCCCTGAGCATCGCAGGGAAGCTGTCGGACGCCGACCAATACGAGACGGCGGTCCGGTTGTGCGAAGCCGCAAGGTCATCTGCTCAGAGAGCCAAGTTGTTTCCGCTGGCCAAGGAGTTGACCGCCCGGATCGAGGAAACCAAACGCCAACAACTCCTGTCGGAGGATTACCGCAAGGCGTTGAGCGTGCTGGAGAACAAGCCCACGGATCCGGCGGCCAACCTGGCCGCGGGTCGGCATCTGTGCTTCGTCAAGGGCAATTGGGATCGCGGCGTCCCGATGCTGGCGCTGGGGAGCGACGCGGCGTTGAAGGCGGCAGCGATCAAGGACCTGCGTGGGGCCGATTCGGCCGACGAACAAGCCGCGATCGGCGATGCTTGGTGGGACTTGGCCGAAGCCAAGCAGGGCGAGGAGCGGGATACGCTGAGACTGCGCGCCGGATTCTGGTATCGACAAGCCGAGCCGAAGCTGGCCGGAGGGCTGATCGGGCTGAAAGTCAAGCAGCGATTGGAGGAACTGGCAAAAGCGGGCCTCAGCAGCCGACTGGACGAGATGGCGGAAGCGACGACAGCTGCCCCGTCGCCCACTGCGAATCGCGGACTGGGGATGCTGGTAGAGACGGCCCCGTCTCCGGCCTCGGACGCTCCGGTCTTTCATTTTCAGACATTTTCGTGGAAGGAAGGCGATCAACCTACACGCATGATTCCCGTCAAGAATGGACTGTGTCTCTTGTCGATGATTAGCGGAAATCTCCAGGGACGCGGCGAGGCGGTCGAAGTGACGGCTGGCGTCGATGGCTGGTGGTACTTGAACGGTAAGTCACAACAGGTGTTTTCGGCGCAGGCGATTGCGGTCGAGTCGGACAGTATCAAGCTGTCGCCCACCCGCGCTGTTGCCTGGAAGCAGGGGAGCGGTGTCATCCGGCTGATCCACGGGCGGGAGGGCTTCTGCTATTTGTCGGCGATCTCAGGAGGTTTGCGGGGCGCGGGTGAAGCGGTCCGCGTCGCTCTGGAACAAGACGGATGGTGGTACTTGTCGGGCAAGGCAGCCGTTCCCCTGGAGGCGATGGCTGCCGTGGTGCCGTGGCCCCCGCGTCCAGGGCGGCCGGAGGTGACTTCCTACGCGTGGCGCCGAGGCGACGCCCCACTGAGGATGATCCACAAGAGCGAAGGCTTCTGCTTGCTGACCGGAATCGGCGGCGGATTTCACGGGGGCGGCGAGCAGGTGGAGATTGCCATCGGGGTGGATGACTTCTGGTATCTGCGTGGCACGTCAGAACAATCCGGAACCTTCGGCGAGGCCATTGGACTGCGGTTCACGGGTAAGCCGCGGTGAATCCGCAAGTTCAGCAGTCCTCGATCCTTTCGGCGTGTTTCCGGTTCCTGAATTGCGAGAATTCGATGGCGATCCGCCCGCAATGACCTGCAGCCGGGTCTGTGCTGGCTTGAAAAATGGGCCGCATCGTGTATTCTTACGTCTGGGAAGGTTTCCAACAGGTCGGGAGATAACCGTGAGTGGCGCAACGACATTACTCGACTCTCGAATCATGGCTGAAGTCGTCGAGGCACAGGAGGGCGATTTCGAACTCGATGTGGCCCGAGCGATCGTCCGTCTGCACTTCTCGGACGCACAAAACGAGCAGATGCGGGAACTGGCCGACAAGAACAACCGGGGGGAATTGACGGAGGAGGAACGCGACAAGCTGGAGAGTTACCGGCGCGTCGGAAACTTCCTGGCGTTGCTGCAATCGAAAGCACGTCTGTCGTTGAAGCATGCGGGGCTCTGGCAGCGATAAGGGGCCCCCGATGGACGCAGGAATCCGCGAATTCGTCCGGAACCGTGCGTTCAGGCTTTGCGAGTATTGCCGCATGCCTGACGAGTTTGATCCGCTGCCGTTCTGCATCGATCATATCATTTCCCAGCAGCATCACGGTCCAACTGCCGAGAGCAACCTTGCCCTGTCCTGCTTCAACTGCAACAGCTACAAGGGGCCTAACATCGCGGGGATTGACCCTGAGACTGGTCTGCTAACGCGGTTGTTCCATCCGCGAGTCGACGAGTGGTCCGATCATTTCGAGTGGGACGGGCCGAGACTCTTGGGAACCAGCCCCGTTGGCCGAACCACGATCGATGTCTTGAACATCAACGATCCAGAGCGGTTGGAACACCGAGGCCACCTGATCGAAGAACAGGTCTTTCCACCGCCGAATCGATAAGGATCGGCTAGCCGGGCGGAATGAATGATTCAAAAGCCCCGTGTGCGGCCGGGGCAACAAACAACGTCAACGCCAGTGATTCCCGTTTTCGTCATAAATCTCAGACCCCGCACGGAATTTGCGTCAGTCCCGACGATCAGTTCCGACGCGATACACCCTCCGGGCACTTCACTGACTTGGCCGAGAACTTCCCGGCCTATCACAGGTTGGGTATTTCAAAATTCGTTTGGCCGGATTCTCGGCTACACCAACAGATCACAGGCCGTTCTGTATGGACGCTATTGGCGCCGGCCAAACGAGATGTTTAAAAATCGGCCGCCGCTCTCCACACAGCGACGGCCGGCGAACGAAAGGAGGATGATGCCTCCACTACAGATCGTCGAGGTTCACGCCGCCATTCCCGACCGCGGCCGGCGACGTGGCCGTGGCGTTCTTTGCAGCCCCGCCGCTTCGGCCGTTACCGTTGCCGGCGACGACGGCCGCCCCCTGGGTCCCGGCTTTCTTCTGCTGGAATTCCTCCGGTTTCTTCCGTACTCCCGCCGGCAGCAAACTCAGAGCCGCCGCGTCCTTCGGCCAGTCGCGCACCGCCGGGTTATCGACGTGGTACACGTTGCAGTACACCAAACTCGGATTGTGCGCCACCTTCTCCTGACCGTTCTGGTCCCGATACTTGCTTTCCTGCATCTCGATTTCCAAGCAGGTCTGTCGTCCGGCGGCCTGCGAAAAATCGAGGACCATCTTCCCGTCGCGGACGGCCGCGCAGCCGATGCTGTTGGCGAAAAACCAGATCTTCTTTCGCGCCAACTCCCCGCGGTCCTTGTGCGTCATCTTCGGCGCAAAGAACACCAGGTCGAACTGCTTGTCCTTCTGCCCCGGCGCGGTTCCATCTAAGACCGCCAGACTGGCACGAAAAACCGCGTTGTCGATTAACTTACCGTCCTTGTTCGTCGGGTTCTCTTCCACGCCCAACACCACCACGTGATACTTGCCCGGTTCACGCAACCGGTCGCCCTCTTGATCGAATGATTCGGGGGGGTCCATTTCAAACGCCATGATTCAATTCCTTCCGTTCGAGTGATTGGGCTACCGCGTACACCTCTCTCGGATCTGTGGCCCATTCCGCCGGGTAGCCGTGAACGGCGGACCACGTTTCAAGCACAGTTGCCCGCCCGTGGCGTTTCACCAGGGCGGCCATCAAGGGTCCGTCACGGCCGATGCCGTGAGTACGGGCTTCTCCAGACTGGCGGCGAAAAACGCCTCCAGGTTCTTTGTCTTCACCTGCTGAATCAGCGACCGGGCCTGCTCAAACGTCAGATCGGCCAGTTTGCCGAACGCCCGAATCTTCGCGGTCAGCTTCGCGTACAGGTCCGGGTGCGACTGGGCCAGCGCGGGCAGCAAGGTCTTCTTCAACTCGTCGATTTGCACCTGGCTGGCCGGGCCGCTGACGGGCGTCTGATTGGCGTCCTCCGGTTGCTTGCTCTCTCCGGCCAGCATCTGGGCGGCCTTTCGCTCCAAAGCCGCCAGCAGTTCGTCGGCCTGAGCGACCGTCAAGGACCGAACGACCCCCACGCCGCGTTTGCGGAGAACCGCATCCCGCTGTTCCGCATTCAGCAGCAGTTCATCGAAGTAGATTTCGATCTGCACCCGTTGGTTTGCCGTGCATTCCCGCGAGCCCACCGCAGTCGAGTCCGACGCCGCCTGGCTGGCTTCCATTCCAGCCGGGTCCGTCCCGGCCGGCTTGTTCCTGAGCGGTTCCACCGTCGCCGGCGGCGTCGAAATCTCAACCACCTGTCCGTCAACAACCTGCGGATCGTGGTCGGCATCAAGGTTCCGTCCAAAATCCTCCGGGGTGTACTTCCCTGCGCACACCTGCGGGGCCATCGCCCGCACTCCATCGCTCACGGTCCGAGCCCACAGCATCTGCATCCGTTGCCGGGGGCTGCTCCAATTCTCCTTCTCCCCCTTCTTGCCGTCGGTCAGCCCGGCTTCCTTCGCGTCCGCATAGGTGCATTCAAACGTGACCGTCTGGCCGGCGTAGGACATCTCGACCGCCGCTCGTTCACCGTCCCGCTGGATGATCCGGTGGCGGCCGCCAAGCGAAAGAAAGCCGGCCAGCATCGCGTCGGCGCGCATCGTCAACGCGGTCCCCTGCGACGTGTTGATCAGATGGTAGGTCTCTTTGAGCTGCAAAGGCGGCGTCCGACGCGCAAGGCATTCCCACGCCAAAACTTTGCCCTGTTCCAGCGATTCGCAGCCGAAGATTCGGCTCTTGGCGATGACATCCCCAAGCGTCTCGATCGCTTTGATGGGGTCCGTAATCCGTTCGTACACACTGAGTTCATTCATGCTCCCGTTCCTTTCGTGTCAATCGTTTGCTGTCTCAAACAACCCCCAGTCGCTGAGCAACCAGCCATGTCAGTTCCACGTCACGGGTGAGGTACTCCAACGCCTTGGCCCGCTCCTCGTCGGTCCCGAAATACAGTCGGTGGAAGTCTCCGCCGTCCACCCCTTCCGTCTTGCCGCCAAGTCCAAGACACTTCCCGAGCTTGTCCAGGCCGACGAAGGTGTCTCGCCAGTTTCCGGCCTGCCAGCGTTGCATCGTGTCCACAAGAATGCGGTCGAGATACCGCCAGTTGGAATCGAAAACGCTGTCGGGGATTTCGATGTCCAGCAACCACGAGCGGCGAACGAGAAACGGAATATCGAAGCCCGCGATGTTGTGGCCCACCAACGGCCGGCGGTCCGCTTTCGACTTCCGATACCGGTGCCAGAAACGCATGACCAGGCCCGCTTCACCGGATTCCCTGTCCTCGTCGAGATGGTGAATCACCGTGGCCTTTTCGCTGCGATACCCGATCGCGAGTACCCGGCCGGTCAGCGCGGAAAGAGGGGCCTTGTCCAAGAACTCCGCCCATTGCGCGGTACGGGCTTCCTCGACCTGGCGGTTGAAGGCGTTGACCAGATCCTGGTGAGCCTGTTTGGCCGCCTCGATCTTCTCCTGGATCTTGGCCGCGTCCTTCAGATTCCCGCACTTCACCGTCGCCGGATCGAACTCGCCGGGATGCGGGGGCGGAACAAAACCAGGACACAACGGCCGCAGTTGCTCATCCGGCAGCGGCCCAGTCTCAATGTCGAATGCAATCATGGTCCAACCTCCTTAGCCGATAGCG
>Ga0209723_1003350_pt1 | contig 19391 bp, 18 predicted proteins | sample BiotimSIPDNA_2_FD_185750 | JGI IMG/M metagenome (GOLD analysis project Ga0209723, IMG submission 185750) | Anaerobic biogas reactor microbial communites from Washington, USA - Biogas_R2 time_0 SIP DNA (SPAdes) (version 2) | ecosystem: Engineered > Bioreactor > Anaerobic > Unclassified | place... | reverse complement strand
AAAAAATGAGAGCAGAAAAAACCAAGCTAATAAATCCAATCCAAATGATACGCCGTGCTCTCTTGAAGCCATACACCTCTGTTAGAATATCACCAAATATGTAGCTAATTGGAAATAATAATGTGCCAGCGTCAAACGAAAGTGGTATATTAAAAATTGAGATGCCCCAGTCAATAATTTTTGCTGATGACGCGATGTTACTGATGACCAACACCAATGTAAAGATTACCGTTACAATATCGACGTATTGATATGGTGTTAGGCGGTTGTCTTTACTCGGTGCAGCTTTATTATCCAAAATATTATCTCCAGTGTGATTAAGTATACATGGAAGTATAAAAATGCAAAGATTTTTTCTACCGGAAAAACAGTTTCACGAAAATTATGTTGAGTTCCCAAGTAATGTGATTCATCAGCTCATCAATGTCCTGCGCTTGCAGACAGGTGATTTGGTGTTGGCATTAGATAATGCCAATTTCGAATACACTGTGCGCTTGGGTGATATGTATCAAACGCCAATAACAGGGGAAATTCTAGAAAGAAAACTTTCAAAGAACGAGCCACAGGTCGAATTGCATTTGTTTTTCAGCCTGACCTCACGAGAAAAATTTGAGTGGATTCTACAAAAGTGCACTGAAGTTGGCGTCTCAAGCTACTTTCCTTTCATTTCAAAACGCAGCCTTGTTCAACAGCTATATGTAGATGCAAAGAAAGTCAGCCGATGGGAATCAATTATCAAAGAAGCAGCAGAACAATCTCGGCGCGGCATGTTGCCAGATATAAATCATCCAAGTTCCTTCCAAGAACTAATTGCGATGCTAAAGGATAATTACGACATTTGTTTTTTGGCCTGGGAAGATGCTGATAGTCAATCTATGACACTTAAAAATTTTGGTATTGATCCATCTTTGCCAGGGATTAAAAAGGTTGCATTGATCATTGGCCCAGAAGGTGGTTTTGCACAAGATGAAATTAATTTTGCCTTAGAAAATAACGTAACCCTTCTTTCTTTAGGACGTTTAATATTAAGGATGGAGACTGCTGCTATTGTTGGATCAGCAATTATTATGCATACATTTAGCAGTTAAGTGATTACCTCAATGAATCATGATTAATTTTCATGTCTTCAATTGATAATTCTTTCCAGACCTGTGAATTATTACATATCGGCTATAATTCATTTTTATTTTGTGTTATGTGATAAATTAAGTTTAAAATAAATTAATAATTGGAGTACTGGAATTTATGTTGAAATATTTTATTATCTTGAATCCCTCTGCAGCCAAAGGCGCAGCACTAAAATTAAAACCTGAGCTTGAACAAGCATTAAAAGAAAAGGGCTTAGATTATCACTTGATTGTCTCAGAGCATCCTGGACAACCCATTGAATTAGCGAAAAGAGCTTGTGACCAAAACTATGACGTGATTGTTTCTGTGGGTGGGGATGGTACCGCCAATGAAATTATTAATGGTTTAATGGCGGCTAAAGCTGAAGGAAAGAATCTCCCAAAATTAGGGCTTATACCAGCTGGCCGAGGTAATGACTTTGCAGGCAGCATGGGTGTACCGCCAGAATTGAAAAATGCTGTAGATGTTTTAGTGGCTGGCAAAAGTAATGTGATTGACATCGGTGAAGTTATTGGCGGAGACTACCCAAATGGAAAATATTTTGGTAATGGGATCGGGATAGGATTTGATACAGTTGTCGGTTTTGAAGCTGCAAAATTACCCCCGTTCTTATCCGGTACGCCCGGATACATTATTGCTGCTTTGAAAACGATATTTCTGTACTTTAATGCGCCATTGCTAAGAATAAAACTTGATGATCAGCAGTTAGAAATGCCCTGCTTAATTGTTTCGGTAATGAATGGCATTCGCATGGGCGGTACTTTTATGATGGCACCAGATTCTAAGCCGGATGATGGGTTGTTTAGCTTGATGATTGTGAGCCAAGCAGGCAGGATAGAGGTATTAAAGTTGATCACCAAGATCATGTCAGGCACGCATGCAGGACATCCAAAAGTCCATATGCCATTAAGTTCAACTTTAGAAATTACAGCCCTAAGTGGCAGCCTGCCTGTACATGCTGATGGGGAGACGATTTGTGTTAAAGGAGAATCTCTCCAGGTTAAAATGCATCCCAAGCAAATCGATCTAATAATAGGTTAGTGACAATGCTGGTAAGAAAAAGGTTAGTTCACTTTGTCATAAAAACATTGTTAGCAGTTTTATGTAAAGTTGATCATTCTGCTTTAAAAAATGTTCCAAGTCAAGGGCCATTAATCGCTATAGGAAATCATATCAACTTTCTTGATGCACCAGTTGCCCTGACTTATCTTTACCCGCGCCCGATAATTAGCATGGTAAAAGAAGAGACCTTTGAAAAGCCATTACTGAAGTATCTTTTCAATACATGGGGCTCTATATCGATAAAACGGGGCACAGCAGATTTCACAGCATTTGAAAAAGCGTTGAGTGCATTAGAATCAGGGAAAATTTTGGCTGTTTCACCGGAAGGCACAAGAACAAACGATGGAAAATTAATCAAGGGGCAAACCGGCATAGTTCTTTTAGCTATTAAAAGCGGCGTCCCAATTTTACCAATTGTATTTTGTGGTAATGAAAAGTTTAAGGAAAATATAAAAAAATTAAAGCGGACACACATCAAGTTAGAGGTTGGGAAGCCGTTTTATGTAGTCAATAATCACACTTATCCACATAAGGAAGAGCGACAGGCAATTACTGACGAAATTATGTATCAAGTTGCTGCCTTGATACCTGAAGATTACAGAGGTTATTATTCTGATTTGAGTAAAGCGACCACGGAATATTTGGATTTTGATGTAGATTTATCGACTTTGCACCACGCGCGACGGCAACAAATTTCTGATACGCTGAGCAAGCACCTTTCCACTTCCAAAGTTGCGACCGAGTGAGTCTCTAACAACGACAACAGATCCTTCAGTCAAGTTAGTCTTAATGTCTTCGCGAATATCAGCTCCGCGGACCCAGTCGTTTTCCATTCCGGTAGATAAAGTAAAAATGCCAGCTTGAAAATGGTTGCCAAAGCGACTGATAAATTCATGTGAAGGCATAAATGCTTTTCCCACTTGTTTTCCAAAGAGCATCCCTAATGTATGGTAAGGGAGGGTTTGAAAAGTTCTTGTATATTGGTCTGGAATAAGAAAATATGATTCATTACGGCTGTAAAGGTTGAGGTGATATTCTTGTATTAACTCTTCTAGTGAAAATCCATATTGGTTATTGAATAAATTAACTAAATTAAAAATCTCGTTCTCCGACAAGGGGCTTAAACCTGTTGCAGTAAAGGGCCTTGAAGGCGCTTGATCCTGGTTTGAAGGGACGGAATCTAATTTTGAAATCTTGGCAGCAAAGAAACCACCGCTGTTAATTATATGCGGCCATAAACGAAGGCTGTTCTTTACTTGCTGGTTAAAATCTTGACCTGCAAATGAAGTAAGACCAGGGGCGTGAATGTAATTATTTAGAATCTGCTCGATTTTTACTTTACCAGGGAAGGTGTTAATTAAATAGTCTAAGACGGCTTCATCTTCTTCAGGCGCAAGACTGCAGGTAGAATAGGCTAACTGACCACCTACTTTGAGAGCTTTAAATGCACTGATCAGCAAGTTAGCCTGGCGTTGGGACAGCCGTGCTCTTTCACTTTCTGTGATTGGGCGAATAGGGTGAGATGGACTAGGCCGGAGGTTATCCATACTGCAAGGTACATCCAATAGAATAACATCAAAAACTTCTGGAAACCAATCGCCAATTTTTTCGCCAGGGAAATTGACCATGGCGTAATTAATTGCCCCCCAATTTTGCATCACCACCCGTAAGGCTTGCATTCTACTTAAGCTGGCGTCATTTGCTAAAACAAAGCCATGATCACCAGTTTGATCAATAATATGAGTAGTCTTTCCTCCAGGTGAGGCGGCCATGTCTAAGACCAGCTGGTCATGTTTGTGCTCTAGATTAAATATGCTGGCAGGTACGACGGATGCAGAATCCATGATGTAATATTGGCCCATACGGTGTTCAATGGTTCGACTGAAGGATTGGTTGGCATTAAGGATTTTCCAAGCATGTGGGTAAAAATCTAAAGGCTGGATTTGCCATCCATATAAGTCTTTCCAAAAAGGCATCGCAAGCCCAGGTTCAACCTTGAGTAAATTAGCGCGGATGGCGGGGATGGGGGAGGACCCAAGTTCAGCGAGGGTGGCTTTGAGGGCATCTGGCTCGAGATAAGGTTGGTAGCGCTCAAGGCTTTGGGCAATGAGTTGATCAGTAGATAACTTGGTTGGTTTTGAGGAAGCCATTTAGGTCACCTTTTCCAAATCACAAATACAATTTCATTCTCAAATTGTATTTCATCTATCTTCCAGTCCAGGCCTTGTGTGGTCCTCTCCATAAATTGTTGGTGCCTCGGTATCAAGTTGTGGTGATGTTTTAAATCTTCAGTTGGCAGAGATACTAAAATTGTCTTGACATTGAGTGCTTGCCAAAACTCACGATTGCATCCCGGTTTACGTTTTTCAAAGCGATGGGCTTCTTTAAAGAAAAAAGCGGTATCAGCTTCTTGTTTTGGCGGTGAAACGAGAATATCTTGGCAAATTGCCAATGGGCGTAAACCATTAATTTCAAAAAAACGATTGGTTAAATCGATGCGTGGTTTATGGATGTCGTAAGCATAGTAATTAATAGAGTTATCTATTGGCATCCAGGGCAGTGTGAAGGGATTTAGCCCACAGGCGAGATCCAAGATTGTTCGAGGTTTGCCGATTAGAGAAAATAGTTTTCCATAAAAAGTGTCTAAACTGGGCAACCGTTCTTTTGTTGAAGCATGCTTTGAAAGAATATAGACGCAGTAGGCTTTTGTTTGTAAGGGATTATCTGGGTTTAATTGACTATCAATTGCACTTAATTCGTATAGGTAATTAGTTTTATCCAAGTATGGGGCGACAATGTTGTGTAATTTTTTACGAAAAGAATCCTCCAGCTGTTTTGGCGAAGAGAATTTTTGTTTTTCCTGTTCGAGGAGATTAAGCAGTAAGTCATCAGGCAAATCTAAAGCATTGTATTTCTTTGACTGCTTGATGATGTTAATTATTTCTTGTTCAGGCATCTTTGCTTGAGAGTAAATATACTAATTCAGTTTGGAAGAGAAATTCTTGCGCATTCCAACGCGAATCTTTGATTATTTGTGCAAAGTGGTTTTTATATGTGCTCATCATCCCTTTTTGTTTGCCGCCAATGCTGTAGAGCGGGTAGGACACTAGTAGATAATCGGCGTTAATGTTTTCCAGTATTTGAGGGACAATGTGTTTATCTAACTGATCTAAGCATGGCAATGTCTTTAAGAGCAGAGCCAATTGAACCTTTTGGGGCGGAATGCCTTGGGCAAGGTTGCAACAAAAAGCGTTGCCATCGAGACTGCATTGCTTAAAGAAGCCGTTAAGAAAATCCATCATATCGGTGAAAATATCACAAGCATAATAAACGCAATCAGAAGCGAGAGGCATCCACGGGATAGTAAGCGGATTCAACCCACAAGCAAGATCTAAAATTGAATGAATTGGACCAATTTGGCTTAATGAGTCATTGAAAACTGAGTCAATTATTGGAATCCTTTCTTTGGTGGAGGCATGTAGGAGCATCATTTGCAGACAGACATCTTTTAATTCTATTTCTGATGAATTAGTGAGGTTAGAAAATCGCTTTAGCCATTCTGTATAGTCGATTTTTGAATTCAAGTAAGCACCACCAATCTGATGCAGTTTTGTCAGGGTTTCTTTCAGGGCAGTTTTGTAAGAATCTCGTTTTAAAAGTTCCTGAGTTCCAACATAGCGAATTAAATCAATTGTTATCTGTTGGTATTTAGGTCTTTTTACTACATCATCGACAAGTCGATCGATGTTGCTTTGACTCGGATCAATCATGATGGAGATAATTTGTCAGCATAGACATAAATCTTAAATTATGCAAAGTTGCCAGCCGCATGTAAAGGCTATCATTAATCCTAAACAAGTGATGAAGATAGCCAAGTGAATATTGGCTGCAGCATGGGCAATCACAATACGCTGAAATAGGTGCATCAATTTTTTTGTGTTTATCGTCATTGATGTACAAATACTTAAACCAACGAGGGTCATTGGGATTAATCATGGTAGGGTCAGTGAAAACATACAAGCGACCGTGACGGGCATCCCTGGTGGGCATTGCACAGTCAAATAATTCGTAGCCCAGAGAATGACACTTCACAAGATTGAATGGATGACCAATCCCCAGTGCATGGATAAGATATTGAGAGGGGATTAGCTGCCTGGTGAAGGCAAGGATATCAACTAAGAGGTTTGAATCGGAATCTAAGGGCCAGCCACCAAATCCAAAACCGTCAAAACCAATTTCGAGCAGGGCTTCTGCGCAACGCCGGCGGAGTTCTTCGTAGCCACCGCCTTGAATTACCCCAAATAACTTCGGTCTATCTTGTTCGGTTAAATTTCTCGATGATATTTGCCGGTCAAATTCGATTTTGCTGCGTTTTGCCCAGTTGATTGTGCGTTCTACGGAAAGGAGCTGCTCTTCATAAGGTGATTCGACGTGGGTACAGTCGTCAAGGCAGATCAGGATATCAGCACCAAAGGCGAATTGCAGTTGAATACTTTTTTCAGGGGACAGGTTGATGCGCCTGTCAGATCCCTCAGGTTTGAATAAAATGCCTTTCTCATTTAGGCTGCCAAATTTTGAATTTTGGCGGATGAGGGAGTAAGCCTGGAAGCCGCCAGAATCGGTGATGATTAGCCCTGGCCAATCGCTCATTTTGTGTAATCCACCAAGGGCTTTTATGGTCGTGCTACCCGGTTTCTGCATTAGGTGAAAAGTATTCATCACCAGGGCTTCAATATTGACTGATCGTAGATCCTGACTGCTGATGCTTCGCACAGCCCCAAAGGTTGCATCTGGCAGGAATAGCGGCAAAGGGTATAGTTTATGATGTATTTCAATAAATTGATTGGGCATAAGACTCAGATTCTTTGAGCAGGCTTGTCTATGATTAGAATAAATTCCTTCTTTTTATTCTTCATATTTTTGTATACTACTTCAATTGTATCCTGCAGAACTTCTTCTTTTTTTAAAGTCAAATCTGCAGCGAGGAAGACTTGCTGCTTCTTGCCAAAAACCTTCAATACCTCTTCCAGCAAGCGAGTCATTCTATAGGGAGTATCCATTAAGATAATGGGCGATTCTGTATTGCGGTAGCGTTTCAATATTGAAATTCTTTGTTCCGATTTTGGGGGTAGAAAGCCTAAAAAAAAGAATTTTTGTAGATTAAATGGGCAAACACTAATGGCAGCCATCAGAGAAGACGCCCCTGGAATTGGCGAAACGGGGATTTTCATTTCGGATAACATTTGTAGCAGATGACGGCCGGGATCTGCAAAAACTGGCGTGCCGCAATCTGAAATCAACGCAAAAGATTTTCCTTCCATCAGTTTTACCAAAACCGTTTGAATCATTTCATCTTCATTATGTTCGTTTAGTGTAAGGAGAGGTTTGTTGATCTGCAAGGATTTTAATAATTTGGAACCATTTGATAATTCTTCACAAATAATTTCATCAACCTGCTGCAAAATTTTAATTGCCCGCAGGGTAATATCCTCAGGATGTCCAATTGGCGTGGCAACTATATAAAGCCTGCCATATGTTTTTTCAGGTATCATGTACTTTCCTTCAACGCTAAAATTCAAATTATTACTTACTATTATAAAGCACATGGTATAGTCTGTTGTTTTATGACCCTAATTCTTATGGCATAATTCTGGTATCGTTTTGAGCATTATTTGGAAAGTCTATGAAAAAAATTAGCAATATTACGCGCATCTCATTAATGTTGGCAATCCTTTTTACCATCGACAAGGGATTAGGCATTATCAGGCAATTGATAATCGGCCGTCAATTTGGATTATCTGCAGAATTGGATGTGTTTAATGCTGCTAACAACTTGCCGGATATGCTTTTTGCATTAATTTCTGGTGGTGCCCTCGCGATTGCATTCATCCCTGTTTTAAGTTCAGTGCTTACGCAAGAAGGGAAAAAAGAAGCCTGGAAACTTTTCTCGCAAGTGACCAACCTGGCTTTTTTAATCACTGCTGGTTTATCAATTGTTGTTGCTTTGATTGCCAAACCCTTAGTCAGCAGCCAAATAGGTATTGCTCCTGGGTTTACCGAACAGCAACAGGCCTTATCGGTCAGCCTCATGCGCCTGAACTTAATCGCCACACTCATTTTCTCAATAAGTGGATTGGTCATGGGAGCCTTACAAGCAAATCAGCACTTTCTGCTGCCAGCCTTAGCGCCTATTTTTTATGACCTGGGTCAGATTTTCGGCGCGGTGATTCTTGCACCAGAAAAGGGATTAAGCATTGGTAGCATTCAACTGCCAGGATTTGGATTGGGTGTGTATGGTTTGGTATACGGGGTCATTATTGGGGCTTTGCTTCACTTGTTAATCCAAGTTCCCGGATTAATTAAATACAAATTTCATTGGACTATAAAAATTGATCTAAAAGATCATCGCGTGGTTAGAGTGCTTAAATTAATGGGACCACGTATGATCAGCATGCTTGCAATTCAACTGATCTTCCTGGCACAAGATAACCTTGCTTCAAGGCTGCAGGTAGGCGCTGTTTCAGCGTTGACATATGGGTGGTGGATCATGCAGGTGCCAGAAACAATTATTGGAACTACTATTGCGACTGCACTTCTACCCACATTATCTGAATTTGCAGCAAAACAAGATTGGTCGGCTTTCAAGGCACGTATTGAAAATGCAGTACAGGTCTTGATTGCAATTGCCTTACCAATTGCCGGCATACTAGCCTTTACCCTATTCCCGTTAATTAAAATTGCTTTTGGTTTTGATGCCAGTGATTCTATGAAAGTATTATTTACCACGCAGGCATATCTAGCTGGTCTCTTGGGGCATGTATTAGTTGAAATTGGCGTACGTTCTTTTTACGCAAAACAAAACGCAAGGATTCCACTTATTGGTTCTTTATTGACTTTCGTTCTATTTGTCATCTTTTCTCTCATATTTGTTCCTATCTTGGATGCTCCAGGTATTGCATTGGCTAATAGTATCGCCTACTCAATTCAAGCTTTGGTGTTATTGATAATTCTAAGTAAATCAATGAAAGAAAAGCTCATTCTCAAAGAGTCAATAATTAGAGCTGTCATTTCCTTGCTTTGTTCTGGACTCTTATCCTGGTTGATAATGAATTACCTTCCATTTGGCAATTCTGGAATTCTTACAGCTTTCTTATCATTATTAATTGGATCGCTACCCATGTTATTTATCCTCAAGAAGGAATTACTGCAGCTGCTTAAGTTGTAATTGATTAGGGTATAATAGCAGCCATGAATCAAACAGAAGATACCAACCCGATAAGGGTTGAAAATAAAACCAATAAAAAAACCAAGAATAAAAAATCTACAGCCTGGATATTACTCGGCATCCTAGTTATGGTTCTGCTGATATTGTTAGGCGCTTTTTGGGGCTATCAAAATGGCATTAACCGGCGTGTCGCAAATGAAGAATCGACCGTACTGGCGCGAGCAGCTGAACAGTACGAATTAGCGCTTTCTGATTTTGAAAATGACCGGATTCAAATGGCCGAGCAGCGTATAGAATACGTATTATCATTGGATCCAACATACCCTGGTGCTGCTGAATTATTAAGGCAGGTTTTAGTTAAAAGCAACACCCTACCAACTTCCTCTGTGCCTACTCAAGTTGTTGCTCTTGAACCAACTTTTACGCCTACCCCAGATTTTCGGGGTGAGGAAGAAATATACAACGCCATTGTAGAATTGATGAAACAATCGCTATGGGATGAAGCTATTATGGCTGTAAATGCCCTGCGAGAGAAAAACTTGGATTATCGTGCAATTGATGTGGATGGCTTTTACTACATCGCTTTGCGCAATAGGGGCGTGGAAAAAATCGGTGGTGGCAATCTCGAGCCAGGTATATACGATCTTTCCCTGGCAGAAAGGTTTGCGCCTTTGGATGGCAGTTCAGATGGCATAAGAAATTGGGCTAGGTTGTACTTAACTGGTGCCAGTTTTTGGGAAGTTAATTGGGAACAGGTTATTGTTTACTTTTCCCAAATCCAACCCACATATCCAAATTTACGAGATGGCTCTGGGATGACTGCTACTGAAAGGTATCGCACTGCTTTATACCGCTACGGCGATCAACTCGCTGCTGCTGGCGATTTCTGTCTGGCAAAAGATTATTACTATTTGTCTTTAGCGGTTGTGAATGACCCGATTTTGGAACCGACAGCTATAAACTTAGTGGATTTATGCGAAGGCGGCATTGAACAAGGCGATAAAACACCTTCGGCACCAATTCAAGAACCGTCTGAGATACCAACAGAACAACCAACTGAATTTACACCGACACCAACGCCCGAAATCGTTGAACCCACGGAAGAGACACCAATAGTAACTGAGACAACTGAACCACAACCTTAATATAATTACCAGTTATTTTGGTTGTGTATTTAGAACTGCCGCCTAAGGCAGTTTTTGTCTTTAGATAGGGATTGCGTAAAGGTCGTATGTGCTGGCACCGGTGATGGTCACAGGGAGTAAACCATCATAATCTACTTTCCCATTGACAATAACCAAGCCATCAATCTCTGGTGCATCGCGGAAAGTCCGGCCAATCAAGATGTCATTATCCGGATCTCGCCCCTCAATCAATAGGTCAAATTTCTTCCCGATCAGCTGGCGGTTTTTCTTGTAATTGATATCAGCCTGTAGCTGCATCAAGCTTCCTAAACGCTCTTCTTTGATGCCTGGTGGAATGGGATCGCCAAGTTTTTCAGCAGGTGTCCCTTCCTCAAACGAGTAGGTGAATGCCCCTACGTGGTCAAATTGCATTTCTTGTATAAAATCTAACAATGTGGAGAATGCTTTTTCGGTTTCTGTGGGGTAACCTACAATAAAGGTTGTCCTTAATGTCAGATTGGGCATTAGTTTTCGCATTTTTTCTATGGTTCTGCGTACCCAATCCATATCAGAAGGTCGCTGCATCGATTTTAAAACAGCTTGGTCTGCGTGCTGAAGCGGCATGTCGAGGTAATTGACGATTTGTTCACTTTGAGCCATCAAGTTAATCAGATCATCTGAAACGTAACCAGGAAATGTATATAAAAGTCTTATCCATGGCACTGACGGGATTCTTTTTTGTAATTCTTTCAATAAACCTATTAACCCAAATTTGTTATTTTGATCAAATTGGTAATCTGTTACATCCTGTGCGATTAGATTAATTTCTTGAATGCCTAGTTTTTGCAGTATTTCAGCGTCCCTGAGAATATTTTCCTGTGGTCGGCTGATTGTTGTGCCCTTAATCATAGGGATCGCACAAAAAGCACACTGTCTACGGCAACCATCTGCAATTTTTAAATAACTGCTTTTCCCTTGTACAGCAAATGCGTTTGCACCTTTCTCATCCGTACCCAATGTTTCTGAGAAAGGGAAATGCATATATGGTTGCTTAGCGCTATCAGCACTCGATTTTTTGACTACATCCACGATATCCATCCAGCGTCTTGTTCCAAGCATCGCATCGATCCCTGGAGCCATGTCGAGCATTTTATTTTGGTATCTTTGCGTCATACAACCTGTGGCGATTATTTTCTGATGATTTTTTTTACTCTTAACCAGTTGGGCAATTGAATCAGCGCTTTCTACGCGTGAATCCTCAATAAACCCACAGGTGTTAACTATTAAATACTTGGCAGCTTTCGGGTTATCAGTAGCTTGGAGGCCTGCTGATTCCAGTAATTGCTGCATTGCATTTGAATCAACAAGGTTTTTAGCACATCCTAGTGATAGTATGTAAAATTTTTCTTTGGTAGGGTTCATAAAAATTTAGGGTTCTCTGGTTGATGTATTTGTTGGATTGATTGTTGTCGTCAAGTTAGGTGTCAGGGTTGGCGTTAGGGTAGGTGTAGGCGTAGGACGTACTAATCCATTACGATTAAAAACAAGTTTTACCACCTGTGCGATTGAGCCAACAGGACCCAAGGCTTCTTCATTAAAGAAAATTTGTAAACCAGCAGCATTGCCAGTAGTTAGTTCTAATTGATCTTCTACAGTAAAAGTGCTGACGTCACCAGCCAAAAGTCGACCTTCAAAAAGCTGCTCATCATCACTTGTAACGCTGATCCATGTGTCTTGATTGGCAATCACCACAACTTGGAATATTGTGTCGCTAAAAAAAGCTGTAAAAAGTGGCGTAGGGGTTGTACCTGTTTCCTCAACCGGGGTAGCCTCTTCGGTCATCTCGTAGGTCTCGAATCCATCAATGGTCTCTACACTTGTAGCCGCTAAAACATCAGCAATTTCAGGAAGCTCATCAGTAATCTGGACGCTTTCAGAATGGTTAACCATATTAATAGTTCCCCAAATCAGAAAAGCTAGAATGCCAATAATGAGGAATGATCCAAATAATAGATCTAGGGTAAAAAATTTTTTTAGAGAAAGTGTTACTCTTGAAGCTTTTTTGACCCTTGAGGACTGATCCCTTGTGCTTGATAGGCTTTCTATACGCCGTTGTTGTAATGCCTCAGCAAATTGCAACAAAATAGCATCCGTATTCAAATTGAGAAAACGAGCATAGTTCTGGAGCATACCCCTTGCTTGCACTGTTGAGGGCAGTAAGTTTATCTCGCCTTTTTCCAAAGCATCTAGGTAATCGTGATTAATGTGAATTTGATCTTCAATACTTTGTAAAGAAAGGCTTATCAGGTTACGCCTGTTGTGCAGTTCCTGCCCAATTTGCCGAAACATCTCTTCTGAAGGCGTATTTCGTGTTTCTTTAATTATTACATCAGGTAAAACATCCTCATCAGGGAAATTCTCATCGATGGTTAAGTCTGGTATTGGCGAAATCAAGTTATCTTCTGATGTAAGGATTTCATCATCCCTAATACCCTCTTCTTTCGGCTCTATTTGGGAAATTGCAGAAGTTTCTTCAGTCAGAAGATTTGTTGTTGATGTAAGGGAATCAAAATCAATGTTTAGATAGGCTGCGTATAATTTTAGGAATCCACGAGCTTGGGCTTCCGATCCCACATCCGAGAAATCATTTTCTTCAATAGCCTTCAATAATGCAAGCCTGATGCGCGTTTGGCTAGCTATTTCCTCAAGGGGGATCTCTTTTTGCTCCCGGATTTGTTTGAGGTTCTGAATGATGTCTTCTAACATTTTCTCATTCTAACAAGAACCGACCTGAATGACAATATTACCAATTCAGGTCGGTTTGTGTTTACTAGGTAAATATCAAGAATTTATTCTGCTTCTTCTTCAGTCAATTCACTGGTTTCGATGGCTTCTTCGGCTTCCATGGCAACTTCTTCTTCATGTGCCACTTCAACAGCTTCACTAACTGGTTTAACAGTCTCTTTGATCACTTCACCTTCTCTGTGAACCACAACATTGATTTCTGGAACAAGTTCGATTGTCAAATGAATAGGAATTTGATAATCGCCCAAAGTGCGGATAGGTTCCATTGCTAGCTGGCGTTTATCTATCTCAATATTATGCTTGGCTTTTAATTCATCTGTGATCATTTGGTTTGTTACAGAACCGTATAATTTTCCAGTTTCACCAGCTTTAACTGAGAATTCCAGTTTGATTTGGTTGATTACTTCAGCAACGCTTCCCAATTCTTCATTGAGCACTGCACGTTGTTCTGTGGCTTTACGACCAATTCTTTCTGCTTGTTTTAGCGCACCTGCTGTGGCGGGGATTGCTAATTTTTGGGGAATTAAGAAATTGCGGCCATACCCATCAGCGACTTTCTTGACCTCCCCAGCTTTACCTAATTTGTATACATCTTTGATTAATAATACTTTCATTTTCTTCAAGCCCTTTCTTAGCTTTAATATTTTTTGCTTTTTAACGAAGGGTACAACGTTTTAAGCCTGAGGATTTTACCAGACAAGGGATTTTCAAGCAAGGTTATTTAAAGAAATATTCAACTGTTGATAGATAACAGAAAGTTTTGTGGGTTATAACAAACAACAATAGTATCGCCCTTCTACCTAATCATGATTAGAGTATACTTAAGCACTGTAATAAGAATCAAGGAGGATGTTATTTTTATGAATTTTGAGGAACATTTCGATAACTGGGAAGAAGATAATTATAATAAGTCTATCAAACGTACTCCACTAAGAAAAGAAAAATTCACCACAACCTCTGGCGTAGAATTACCACCGATAAATAAACCCCAATGTAATTATGAAGCGTACTTGGAAAATTTAGGCTTTCCAGGTTGCTATCCTTTTACTAGGGGTGTCCAACCAACCATGTATCGCAGTCGTTTTTGGACGATGCGGCAGTATGCTGGTTACGCCAGCGCTGAGGAATCAAACAAGCGCTATCGTTTTTTGCTAGAGCAAGGACAAACTGGTTTATCAGTTGCCTTTGATTTGCCGACCCAAATTGGATACGATGCGGATGATTCTATTGCACTTGGCGAGGTGGGTAAGGTCGGCGTATCAATTTCGTCTTTTCAGGACATGGAGATTTTGTTTAAAGAAATACCTTTAGATAAAGTTTCTACCAGCATGACTATTAATGCACCTGCTGCAATTCTGCTGGCTGCTTATATAGCAGTGGCAAAGAAGCAGGGCGTTGAAGTCTCGAAATTGCGGGGCACTATTCAAAATGATATTCTGAAAGAATATGTTGCGCGAGGCACATACATTTTCCCGCCCAAACCTTCCATGCGGTTGATTACAGACATTTTTAATTACTGCAAAACAGATGTGCCCAATTGGAATACGATCAGCATTTCTGGATACCACATTCGCGAAGCTGGTTCAACTGCTGCACAAGAAATTGCTTTCACGTTAGCAAATGCGATTGCCTATATTCAAGCAGCTATTGATGCCGGATTGGCAGTAGATGAATTTGCTTCACAGTTATCCTTCTTTTTCAACGCACATAACAACTTTTTGGAAGAAATTGCGAAGTTTCGTGCCGCAAGAAGGCTTTATGCCAGGATTATGAAAGAACGATTCAAGGCAGAAAACCCTAACTCATGGAAATTGCGTTTCCATACACAAACAGCAGGTTCGACTCTAACGGCTCAACAACCGGAAAACAACGTTGTCAGGGTAACCCTGCAAGCTTTAGCAGCAGTTTTGGGCGGGACGCAATCCCTGCATACAAACAGCATGGATGAGGCTTTGTGGCTACCAACGGAAAAGGCGGTCCAAGTTGCTTTGCGCACCCAGCAAGTAATCGCCTATGAATCTGGCGTTGCTGATGCGATTGATCCCTTAGCTGGGTCTTACCTAATTGAACATCTAACCGATGAGATCGAACGGCTTGCTATGCAATATATTCAGACAATTGACTCAATGGGCGGTGCATTAAAGGCAATTGAAACAGGTTATATGCAAAGTGAAATCCAGGACTCCGCCTACGAGTTCCAGAAACGAATGGAATCTAAAGAAGAGATCATTGTTGGTGTGAATCAATTTTTAGTTGAAGAAGAAATCTCATTGGAATCGTTGAGAATTGATCCAATAATTGAGGAAACGCAGCGCAGAAAATTAGCAGCTTTGAGAAAAAACCGCAATGCGGAAAAGGTATCAGAGTTGTTAAGTCACCTGGAAAACCTGGCTAATAGTTCGGATAATTTGATGCCCATATTTATCGAGTGCATAGAAAATGACATTACCTTAGGTGAAATTTGCGGCGTACTGAGGAAAACCTGGGGTGAATACCAGGCACCATCATTCATATAATCAAGGAACCTTAACCATGGCAGAAGTAAAAAAAATAAATCATGTAGCAATTGTTGTAAAAGACATCGATGCGTCGCTCTCATTTTGGCATGATGCACTCGGGTTAACATTAGACCATATCGAGGATGTACCTTCCCAGCAATCAAAAGTAGCATTCATTCCGATTGGTGATTCTGAGATCGAACTTGTGCAACCAACGACCAGTGAATCTGGCGTAGCAAAATACTTGGAAAAACGCGGTGAGGGGATGCACCACCTTTGTATTGAAGTTGATCAAATTGAATCTGTTTTAGATATGTTAAGAGATAAAGGAATTCAGTTAATTAACCAAACCGCGGTTGAGCTGCCTGGCCGAAAGATGGCTTTTATCCATCCAAAATCAGCCAATGGTGTACTGGTTGAATTATACGAATTGACCGAGTAGAAATAAAAAAGCGATTATTAAAGTATTGCTATTTAATGATTAATTCAACTTGAGGATCAATAAGGTACTCAGCACCTGTTTCGGTGATCAAGATATCTTCCTCAAGCCCCACATAGCCATATTCATCAAGATTGATCCCTAATTCCAAAGTGAAAATCTGCCCTACTTCAATTTTGAGGAAGGGCGTTTTTCCGTATCTTGGCCAAGCTGGCCCGAGTAAACACCCCCCGTCGTGTGCAATCCTGCCTACCTGATGGCCGGTTGCATGCATATACTCTTTATAGCCAGCATCAAGTATTGTCTTCCGAGCAACTGCATCGACTTCAACCCCCATCATGCCGGGTTTAATCACCTCAAAAGCGTTTTGAATAGCCTTCCTAACGATTTTAAAAGCCTCAACAACTGGTGCAGGTGCTTCCGATTCGTTCTCTGCCAAGAAATACACAACTCTTTGAATATCCGAGCAGTAAAGATCCTTCTTAACCCCAAAATCAAAATGGAGGATTTGCCCTCGCTGCAGGATCCTTGTAGAGGGCGCATTATGCCCCACATCTGCATTGGGACCAGCATCAACGATTGGGCAATTTGAGGGTGTCCAGGCAAAGTCCAATTTGTTTTCAAGAACGAGATCCTGTGTGTAGTGTGCAATTTGACTTTCACTCATCCCTGGTTGAGCAAAATCAATTGTCTTGTTCAAGATGATTTGCGCTTCTAAAATTGCATTCTTGACTCTCTCAACTTCGGTTTTCGTTTTTCTACCCCTTAAAGCGCTTATCAGGTTGATTGATGAAGTTATTCGATCTTGAAAGTTAATCCCTTCTAATAGCTTGTGGAGCGTCAGGTACATCCCATGCGACAATCCATCAGCCAAAACGTCATCCTCTGAAATATTGACAGCAATATTTTGAGGTTGGATGCTTAAGAGTACCTCTTGAAGCGACTCTTTGATGTCTTGATCATAAGCTATTACTTTGTCATATGCGCCTAAGTTCTGGGCAGTGACAGCTTCATACCTGCCTAGAATTGCATAAGAGCCTTTTCCAGCAGTAATCAAGAGAACTGAAGGCCAGGTTAGGTCATGTTCACCATAAATTAATGGTAAGGCAGGGTCTTTCATGGCTGATGTCTCCCTGACGAAAACTAGCCAGGCATCCAGATTAAGTTCTTTTAGAATAGTTTGTGCTTGTTTCACTTTTTCGATGACGAGTAAGTCCATTTTGCCTACTTTTTTGAAATATTATTTAGATAGATGATAATTTCAGTCAAAGCCATAAACATGGTTTCCATACTCATTGAAGGAATAGGCTTCGGCGTTACGGCAGCCTGTTCAGGCAGCGCAGGAAGGTGAATAAACCCAGCAGGAATCTTGGAGCCAGTTTTATTCAGCGAATGCATCAAAGTATAAAATACCTGGTTGCATAAATAAGTGCCTGCAGAATAAGAGATTTCTACGGGAATTTTCTGGTTGGTTAAATGGTTAACTAATTTGCTAACCGGTAGTGTAGAAAAGTACGCATCTGGGCTGTCGTCATAAATCTTCTGATCTTTGATAACCGTACCCTCATTATCAGGCATGGAAAAGTTCAGCAAGTTAATGGCCACTTTTTCTATGGAGATCACCGAACGGCCACTCGCTTGCCCAAGACATATGACACTATCCGGATTGTGTTGTTCTAATGATGAGAGTAAAGCTTCTGAAGCGTATTTGTTGATGACGGGTAAAAGCGAGGTAACAAGTGAGACACCCGGAATGCTAACCTTGTCTAAAAGAAGCAATAACTGTTTACTTGGATTGACCATGCTGCCATCAAAGGGCTCAAAACCTGTCATGAGAATTTTCATAATTTGGCTACATCCTGGCAGAATTATAGCATCGACTAGCTGCACACATCTCTGATAATGCATTATTGTTATTAACAATTTCAAAGTCCGTATGCTATAATCATAAAACTTTAGTTTTCGTTTGTGTTCAGAAATGACAAAAAACCGAATTTATTTCCCAGCTAATTCAAATGATATTTATCGAGTTGAATTAGCTTTAACTGGTCATTTAATGTTTATGGGAGGACCAAATGATTATCAAAAATTGTAAAAATATCACCTTCGGAAAGCAAAATGAGATTGTTGAGGAAAAAGCCATTCATATCGCCGAAGGAATTATCAAATCTATTGAGCCTTATTCAAAACTGAAAGCGCTGTATCCTGATGAGGAAGTTATTGATGCAGGTAATCAATATGTTATGCCAGGCAACATCTGTGCGCATACCCATTTTTATGGCGCTTTTTCACGTGGCATGGCTATTCCAGGCGAGCCGGCAAAGGGATTTACTGAAATTTTAGAAAAACTTTGGTGGAAGCTTGATAAAGCGCTGGACTATGATGGCGTAAGGTACTCCACTTTAGTTTGTTTGATTGACGCAATCAAGCACGGTACGACCACTTTGTTTGATCATCACGCCTCACCGAATGCCATTGATGGCTCTTTAGATGTGATTGCCGAAGAAGTATTGAACTCGGGCTTGCGGGCTTCCCTTTGTTACGAAGTAACTGATCGAGATGGTGAGGAACGTGCCTCAGCTGGTATTTATGAAAATGAACGCTTTATCAGCAAAGTTCAACAAGGATTAGTAGGGGACAGGATAAAAGCACACTTTGGATTGCACGCTAGCTTGACTATTTCTAACAAGACACTTGAAAAGTGTTTGGAAGTATGCCCTGATAGTATTGGCTTCCATACCCATGCGGCTGAAGGTATTGCTGATCAAGAGGATAGCCTAGCCAAGTATGGCAAGCGAGTCATAGAACGGTTTGCTGAAAACGGTGTATTAAAAAAGAACAGCATCTTGGCGCATGGCGTTCATGCAAATCCAAATGAAATAGCGCTTCTCTCAGATGCTCAAACCTGGTTGACCCATCAACCGCGCTCAAACATGAATAACGCGGTGGGGGTAGCACCCGTTGAGGAAATGCTCTCAAAAGATGTGCGTGTAGCTTTGGGTAATGATGGTTTTTCAAATTCGATGTGGGATGAGTGGAAAGCAGCTTATCTCATTCATAAAGACCAGCATCACGATCCCAGGCGCATGAATGGTTATGACCTGGTAAAG
>Ga0209723_1003349_pt1 | contig 19392 bp, 16 predicted proteins | sample BiotimSIPDNA_2_FD_185750 | JGI IMG/M metagenome (GOLD analysis project Ga0209723, IMG submission 185750) | Anaerobic biogas reactor microbial communites from Washington, USA - Biogas_R2 time_0 SIP DNA (SPAdes) (version 2) | ecosystem: Engineered > Bioreactor > Anaerobic > Unclassified | place... | reverse complement strand
TCTTTTCCAGTTTCATGCGGATATCAGCCCGGCATTTCTCACCACGGCTGCACAAAGCCTGCATCTTTCCCAAATATCTTTTGAATTCTTCCTGATCCATCACTCCTCTTTTTTCTTTACACTCAACATGCCGCATGCCGCCAGGATGTCCTGTCCCCGGGAAGCCCTCACGGTCGTTAACAAACCGGCTTTGCTCAAACGTGCCTGAAAAACATTCACGGCCGATTCTTTTGAAGGTTGCATGGAAAAACCGGGAATGGTATGAAACCGTATCAGGTTTACGCGACAATCCATACCCCGCAACAATTGCAGCAAAGCTGTTGCATGCCGTTGCGTGTCGTTCCAACCGTCAAACAGAATGTATTCAAAGCTCAGCCTTCGCTGACCGCTGAAATCATATTCTCTCAGCTTCCTGATAATACTGCTTACCGGGTAAGCCTTTTGCACCGGCATGATTTGTTCACGTTCGGCATCAAAAGGATTGTGCAGACTAACAGCCAGGTGCGCTTGCGTTTTTTCCATAAAAGCCTCTATTACAGGCAGGATACCCGATGTGGAAACCGTAATACGCCGCGGACTCCAGGCAAATCCCCAGGAAGAAGTGAAAATTTCCAGGGATCGTAATACTTCCGTCCAGTTGTCCAGTGGCTCTCCCATACCCATATATACCACGTTGGTTAACCGATCGGTCTCGTCAATATTCAAAAACTGACTGACAATCTCCCCGGCACTCAATTGCCCCTGGAAACCCATACGTGCAGTCATACAGAAAGCGCAGCCCAGACGGCATCCCGCCTGTGAAGACAAACACAGGGTAGCCCTGTCCTGTTCCGGTATCATCACGGCTTCTATTCCGGTATGGGAACCTGCTGCAGTAGGAAATAGGTATTTCTTAGTACCGTCTGCAGACTCCTGTATATCCGTCGGCAGCCACCCTCCCACCTGGTATTTTTCGGAAAGATTTTCCCTGGCCGCTTTGGGCAGGTTGGTCATATCCGCAATATCCCTTACTTTATTCTGATAGATCCATCGGGCTATCTGGGCGGCTGCAAAAGAAGGCATACCCAAGGAATCCGTAATCTGACGCAACTCTGCGGGATTTTTTCCAAGCAACCATTCTTTCATGCTTCAAAGATAGGGTATTTTGTCCGTGAATTTGTATATTTGTTGTCTAATCATTAATCAAAATATCATGGCAAAAGTAAGTGCAGAAGAAGTAAAAGGAGGAGCAGCCGTAAACCCGGAAAAATTTAAAGCGCTCCAGGCAACCCTGGACAAAATCGAAAAGGATTTCGGGAAAGGAACAATTATGAAACTGGGCGATCAGCCCAAGTGGGACGTATCGGTGATCCCTTCGGGATCCATCGGTTTGGATTATGCGCTGGGTATTGGAGGTTATCCCAGGGGTCGGGTAGTAGAAATATACGGACCCGAATCGAGCGGAAAGACGACTTTAGCCATTCACGCAATTGCCGAGGCCCAGAAACTGGGCGGAATTGCGGCTATCATTGATGCCGAACATGCCTTTGACCGCAATTATGCACAGCAGTTGGGCGTTAATGTGGACACCCTGCTGATATCACAACCCGATAACGGGGAACAGGCCCTGGAAGTAGCAGATCATTTGATCCGGTCCGGAGCTATTGACATTGTAGTCATAGACTCTGTTGCCGCATTGACGCCCAAGGCTGAAATCGAAGGCGAAATGGGAGATTCCAAAATGGGACTCCAGGCCCGGCTCATGTCCCAGGCTCTGAGAAAATTAACGGCCAACATAAGCCGAACCAACACAACCTGTGTGTTTATCAACCAGTTAAGGGAAAAGATCGGAATCATGTTCGGAAATCCGGAAACGACTACCGGAGGAAACGCGCTAAAATTTTACGCTACCATACGTATTGACGTACGCCGTACCACACAGCTCAAAGACGGAGAAGATGCCACCGGCAATCACGTGCGTGTAAAAGTGGTAAAAAACAAAATGGCTCCGCCGTTTAAAAAAGCCGAGTTTGACATCATGTTCGGGGAAGGCATCTCTCTTACCGGAGAGATCATTGACCTGGGGGTTGAACTGAACATAATCAAAAAAAGCGGCTCGTGGTTCAGCTACGGGGAGACCAAGATCGGACAGGGACGCGACGCAGTAAGGCAAATGCTCAAAGACAATCCCGAGTTGAAAGAAGAGATCGAAGAAAAAGTGCGCAAGGCACTCAAGGACCAAAAACAAGGACTCTGATTACGCAGGCGTCATGGACAGATCGGCCAGCACAATGGCCGTAACAGCTTCCACGACAACCGGCACACGTAAAGCAAAACAGGCATCGTGACGACCGCGGCCACCTACCGTAGGTGTAGGTTTTACTGCAATCTGGAACGAAACCGGATCCCCGTTGGTTATGCCCCCGGCGATCCCTCCGATATGCGGATTCTGGGATCCGGTTAGCAATGACTCGTCAAAGCCCAGTCCAAACGTGATGCCTTTGATGCCGGGAATGGCAAAAACAGCATGAGACAATAAGGATTCCAGTGAATCAAAAAAAGGATTCCCTAATCCCGCCGGAACCCCGTTTACCTCACATGATATGACTGCGCCCAAAGAATCGCCTTTTTCTACGGAATTCCTGAGGATTGTGTTGACTTTTTCAGGTAAAGGACGGTCTTTGATTACGGGAATGCCCCCCACCTGTGAAAGGTATGCATGAATACCTAAGGACGGGTACTTGTTTCCCAGGATCTTTTTGGCAACGACGCCCGCTGCAACCAAAGGTAAGGTCAGACGGCCCGAAAAATGTCCGCTGCCACGCGGATCCTGAAATCCTTTGAATTTGACGTCCCCGGTATAATCAGCCGTTCCGGGCCTGAAAGGTATTTTTTTGGCAGCATCATTATCGTCAGACAGCAGGTAATCCTGCGAACGCGCATCCCTGTTCATAAAAGTTATGCATAACGGACTGCCTGATGTATAATTTCTATATACGCCGCTTTTAATCACAGGTTCATCCGTTTCCCTACGTTTAGTGGTTCCTGTGGCCCCGCTTTTACGTCGGGCTATGTCTTCCATGAAATCCGCTTCTGACAAGAGAATCCCGGGAGGAACACCATCCAGGAGCACCCCTACTTCCGGCCCGTGAGATTCCCCATACAAAGCTACCCTGAAATTGTTGCCGAACGCATTCATTCTAAAGGTTTTGTTACGTTTTCCAATTCCACCCAAAAATCCGGAAACGATTTTGAAACGGTATGCTTGCCTTCAATCTCAATAGGTTTTTCCGCACCCAGGGCAGCTATGGCCAGGGACATGGCTATCCGGTTGTCTCCCCGGGCAGAAATGGAAGCTCCCCCCGGCAACACACCGCCTTCTACTATCATATTGTTGCCTTCCAGCCTTATATTGGCACCCACTTTTGAATATTCCTCCAGTAAAGCGAGGGCTCTGTTTGATTCCTTGTGGAAAAGACGGTCTATACCGTTTATGCTTGTGGTTCCTTTACAATGTACAGCCAGCGCCACTAAGGGGGGAAACAGATCGGGGCATTTGCTCGCATCAAATTCAAATCCTTGTAAATTATCCGTTTTATATACTTTCAATTGACTTCCCGCACCCCATGCCCATGACCCGCCGGCCTTCCCGATGGCTTCCAGGATGGCCTTATCGGCCTGCAAACTGTTTTTCCACAGGGGGCCTATCCTAAGGTCTCCAAAGAGGGATGCACCCACTATAAAATTTGCACCCCCGCTCCAGTCTCCTTCAATAGCGATTTTTTTTGCACGGTACGTCTGCCTGCCGGGGATATGGAAAACTTTATAATTGTCATGTGTGGCACGTACCCCGAAAGATTCCATAACATCCAGTGTCAGATCAATATAAGGTTGGCTGGCCAGATGTTCCACCTCCAGAATGGAATCCTTTTCCGCTAAAGGGAGGGCCATAAGTAATCCACTTAGAAATTGTGAGCTTCCCCCTGCATTGACTTTGTATTTTCCTCCACGCAACGGCCCCTGCACCAATAATATGGGGCGGGAAAGACTCAATGACGGATCACGTGTCTCCCAACGTCCGGTTTCTTTCAGGTTTTCCATAATAGACAAGGTAGGCAAAGTGTTCAGACTTTCGCACCAGCAACCTAATTCACGCAATCCTTCTATCACAAAATCTATGGGTCTTGTTATAAGCGTAGTACGGCCTCTCAAACAATAGATATAAGAAGACAAGGCCAGTATGGGGGCAAACATTCTCAAGGCCAAAGCCGATTCTCCGCAATCCAGTTGCCGGCGTGAATGATCCCTGCCCGGCAGTGCGGCATGAGGCCAAATATCTTCCTTTGCAAATTGCGAACCTACAGAACGAACCACCCGGTATGCCGCCTGAACGTCTTCACAAACCTGTGTACCGTCTTTTGGCCAGGCTCCTTTCAGAGAAGTTTCCCGCCCTGCCAGAAAAATTGCAGCCAACGCCCTTATGCTCATGCTTTTAGATGGCGGTAACGAAACCCTTCCCTTCAAACGACCTTTGGTTATTGTAATCATGTCTCAAGTATAGATATACAAAGATAACATTTACCTAAAAAAGACTAACTTTGTGAGCTGAATTTTGAATTTTCCACACTTATGAAAACTGTTCTGAGCGGCATACGTTCCACCGGTCATCTGCATTTGGGCAATTATTTCGGAGCACTCCGGAATTTTACCCAATTGCAGCATCAGGCCAAATGTTATTTTTTCATTGCCGACCTGCATTCCCTGACCACGCATCCCAAACCGGATGATTTTCACTCCAATGTCCGGATCATCCTGTCCGAGTACCTGGCTTCCGGCCTGGATCCGGAAAAATCCACGTTGTTTGTGCAAAGCAGTGTTCCGGAAGTCAGTGAACTATTTGTCCTGCTAAATATGCTTACCTACAAAGGAGAACTGGAGCGTACCGCTTCGTTCAAAGACAAAGTCAGGCAAAATCCCCAGAATGTTAACGCAGGCCTGCTGACTTACCCCGTTCTTATGGCCGCCGATATACTTGTTCACCGCGCCGACTGGGTTCCCGTGGGAAAAGACCAGGAGCAGCACCTGGAAATTACCCGCCTGTTGGCAAGAAGATTCAATAAAATTTACAATACACCTGTTTTCCCGGAACCCGAAGCTTATAATTTTGGAGGCAATCTTGTGAAAATTCCCGGACTGGACGGAACGGGAAAAATGGGCAAGAGTGAAGGCAACGGAATATACCTTGTTGACGATGAAAAAACCATAACCAAAAAGGTTATGCGGGCAGTAACCGACAGCGGTCCGCAAACACCCGGAAGTCCCATGAGCCAGGAAATCGTCAACCTGTTCACTATTCTTTCCGTGGTATCCGATCCCCAAACGACAGCCTATTTCAAAGATCAATACAACAATTGTACTATCCGGTACGGAGATCTTAAAAAACAACTCGCAGCAGACATCTGCAAACATACCTTGCCCATCAAGGAACGAATAGAAGAAATATACCACGACGATACTTATTTGAAGTATGTAATAGAAAAAGGAACGGCAGAAGCCAGGGCCTCAGCACAAGCTACAATGCAACTGGTTCGTGAAGCGGTAGGATTCAAAGCATTCTGATGATAGATCAGGCTACCATAGAACGTATATTGGAAGCAGCTCCTATTGAGACAGTGATAGGAGAATACGTCAATCTGAAACGACGTGGCGCCAACTACGTTGCGTGTTGTCCTTTTCATAATGAAAAAACTCCCTCTTTTACAGTTTCTCCTTCTAAAGGAATTTTCAAATGTTTCGGTTGCGGAAAAGCAGGCAATGTGATCCGTTTTATAATGGAACACGAACAACTTTCCTATGTGGAAGCCATTAAGTTTTTGGGCAACAAATTTAACATCCCCGTACAGGACAAAGAAGAAACACCGGGAGAAGCAGAAACCAGGCTAAGACGCGACAGCATGATGGTTGTCAACGCTTATGCCCAGGAATTTTATTCGCATTACCTATGGGATGAACCTGCCGGACGTGACGTGGGATTGAGTTATCTCCGGGAACGGGGCTTGACTGAAGTCGTTATCCGTCAGTTTCAATTGGGGTTTGCCCCTCCCGGGAAAAATCTTTTCACACAGGCTGCTCTGAACGCCGGCTACAAACAGGATCTGCTAACCGCCACAGGGCTCACCATACACTATCCTGCACAGGACAATAAACCGGAAGTGTTGCACGACCGTTTCCAGGACAGGGTTATGTTTCCCATCCATTCCCTGAGCGGAAGGATTATAGGTTTTGGCGGAAGGACCTTGAGGAATGACAAACAAACCGCAAAATACGTGAATTCTCCCGAAAGTGAGATTTACAACAAAAGCCGCTCACTGTACGGGATCTTTTTTGCCAAGCAACACATAACCAAGCTGCAGAAATGTTACCTTGTAGAAGGATATACAGACGTGATCTCTCTTTTCCAGGCCGGGATCCGGAATGTAGTGGCCTCTTCCGGCACATCCCTGACAGGAGAACAAATCCGTTTGATTAAAAGGTTCACGCAACATGTTACCGTTCTTTACGACGGTGATGATGCCGGGATAAAGGCATCCCTGCGGGGTATTGACATGCTGTTGGAAGAAGGGCTACAAGTTAAAGTGGTAAGATTCCCGGAAGGTGAAGATCCGGATTCATATGCCCGAACACACAATGCCCGTGAAACTATAGATTTTCTTGAAAGCAACGAAACGGATTTCATCCATTTCAAGATTGCACTGATGGCAGGTGAAATGAAAGATCCGCTTAAAAGATCGTCTCTGATCCGGGAGGTCATTGCCAGCATTGCGGTAGTACCTGATGCCATAACACGTACCATTTATATTGAAGAATGCAGCCGTCACCTGGATATTGAAGAAGTAATACTGACGCGTGAAGTCACGCAAATCCGAAAAAAAAGAAAAGAACAGGAACGCTATACCGGCAGACCCGGTATCAAGCCGGTCCGGGATCCGGTCCCGGAAGAAGAATCACAAGCACAACCGGTTGCCCCCGGGAAAGATGATCTGAGCCGTTGTGAAAAAGACATTCTCTATTACCTGATCAAATTCGGGCAAACCCCTATGGACGATGTTACTGTCTCCGAGTATATTGAAAACGCATTGGCAGAAGATGAACTTGAATTGCGCGACCCTTTTTATGCAAGAATATTCAACGAATACAAAGGGCTTAGAGGGGATGACAGCGCTCGCAGAAAATATTTTATAAACCACCCGGATCCGGACGTATCACAACACATACTGGACCTTCTGAACAACCCCCATCCCATTAACCTTAAAGTTCTCAGGGACAGCCTGCCCCTGGAAGAATCACTGTTAAAAGAACACGTAACCAAATCCGTGTTGGTATACAAATTGAATATAGTTTCCGGAACATGTTCACAGCTGACACGTGACCTCCAGCAGGCACAAATGCTGGGAGAAGAAGAAAACATGCAAAAGATAGTCAAAGACCTTATGGTCATGATGGATGTGCGAAACTCATTTGCCAAAGAATTGAACCGACTGTAATAATAAAACCGATACATCGTTATGCAGAAAGAATACAAACGTTACCTGATCACTTCGGCATTGCCATATGCCAACGGCCCCCTTCATATTGGACACCTGGCAGGCGTTTACGTCCCGGCTGATATTTACGCCAGATACATGCGTCTTCGTGAACGTGAAGTCTGTTTTGTGGGCGGATCAGATGAACACGGAGTTCCCATTACCATCAAGGCAAGACAACTGGGAGTCTCTCCTCAGGATATTGTTGATAAATACCATACACAGATCAAAGAATCATTCCGCAGACTGGGTATTTCTTTTGACGTTTATTCCCGTACCACATCCAGGATACATCACAAAACGGCATCGGAATTCTTCAGAAAATTATACGACGAAGGAAAATTCATTGAAAAAGAAACGGAGCAGTATTACGATCCGGAAGCAAAAGCATTTCTGGCAGACAGGTATATTGTAGGAACCTGCCCCCGCTGCGGTCATTCCGAAGCCTACGGAGACCAGTGCGAAAAATGCGGATCCACACTTTCCCCTGATGAACTGATTAACCCTCATTCATCCATTAGCGGAACTATTCCGGAAAAAAGAAAGACCAAACATTGGTACCTTCCCCTGGATCAATACGAACCCTGGCTTAAAGAGTGGATCCTGAAAAATCACAAAGAATGGAAACCCAATGTTTACGGACAATGCAAATCATGGCTGGACAACGGATTGCAACCCAGAGCCGTCAGCCGTGATTTGGACTGGGGTGTTCCCGTTCCCGTGGAAGGAGCCGAAGGAAAAGTCCTGTATGTTTGGTTTGATGCTCCTATAGGTTATATCTCCAATACCATAGAATTGTATCCCGATTCCTGGGAAACATGGTGGAAAAGCGAAGACACCAAATTGGTACATTTTATTGGAAAAGACAATATTGTATTCCATTGCATCGTTTTTCCGTCCATGCTCAAAGCCCATGGCGGCTACATTTTGCCGGAAAATGTGCCTGCCAACGAATTTTTGAACCTGGAAGGAGAAAAGATATCCACTTCCCGCAACTGGGCTGTATGGCTGCACGAGTACCTGGATGAATTCCCCGACCAACAAGATGTTCTGCGTTATACCCTCTGTGCCACAACACCTGAAACAAAGGACAATGATTTTACCTGGAAAGAATTTCAGGCCAGGAACAACAATGAGCTGGTAGCCATTCTGGGCAATTTTGTGAACCGGGCTGTTGTACTTACCCATAAATACTTCAACGGAGCCGTACCCGCCATAGCCGCATTGACACCATTTGATTCAGAAATTACGGACACAATCCCCCGAATTAAAAAAGCATTGGAAGATCACCTGGAACATTACCGTTTTCGTGATTCCCTTAAGGAAGCCATGAATCTGGCGCGTCTGGGAAACAAGTACCTGGCCGACACGGAACCCTGGAAAGTGGCAAAGACGGATATGGAGCGCGTAGGTACCATCCTGAACATATCGCTACAGATCTGTGCCAGCCTGACCATAGCCATGGAACCGTTCCTTCCTTTTACCACCAATAAACTCAGAAATATCTTAAACATTGCGGAGCAATTGCCCTGGTCTGCCTTCGGTCAAGGGGACCTGCTGCAGGCCGGACATGCTTTGAACCAACCTGTATTGTTATTCCGCAAAATTGAAGATGCAGAAGTGGAAACCCAGGTGGCAAAATTGAAAAAGCCGGTAAAAAAGGATATTGCCCCTGCATTGCCGTCTTGCACAATCGACGATTTTTCCAAAATGGACGTCCGGGTTGCAACGGTTCTTCAGGCAGAAAGGGTCCCCAAGACGGACAAATTATTAAAGCTTACCATTGATACGGGATTGGACCAAAGAGTCATTGTATCCGGTATTGCAGAATACTACAGCCCGGAAGATATGACCGGACGCCAGATCTGTATCCTTGCCAACCTGTTACCCAGAAAGATCAGGGGCATTGAATCTCAAGGCATGATCCTGATGGCTAAAGAGCCGGACGGGACCATGCGTCTGGTCTCTCCTTTGGAAGGGATCGGCAACGGGGCAGTTATAGGTTAGTTTTTTCTTTCATAATTATCATATGGAAAACGAAGAAAGCCGTAAACCTTCCTTTATCAGGTTTATCAGGTATTACTTTTACCTGAGAAGAGATAAAGAAAATGAACTGGAGACCATAGCCAATATCCGGAGCGGAGTGGAATTCAAGGGGGCGAATCTCTGGATTTTGATCTTTGCCATTCTCATTGCTTCCCTGGGATTGAACATCAACTCAGCGGCAGTTGTCATAGGAGCCATGCTCATTTCCCCGTTGATGGGACCACTCATTGGGATGGGCCTGGCCTTGGGTATAAACGACCTGGAATTGCTCAAGAAATCGCTGAGAAGTTACGCTGTTGCTACCGTAATAAGTATTATAACGGCGGCCCTGTTTTTTGTGTTATCCCCGTTTGATCAACCACAATCCGAGCTGCTTGCCAGGACTTCACCCACCATCTACGATGTGTTTATTGCCCTTATGGGCGGTCTGGCCGGTTTTATTGCCTTGTCAACCAAAGACAAAGGCAATGTCATTCCCGGAGTTGCCATAGCCACGGCCCTTATGCCTCCTCTTTGTACGGCCGGATTCGGAATCGCCACCGGAAGTATGCGTTTTTTCCTGGGTGCTTTTTATTTGTATTTCATCAACACTGTTTTCATTGTATCTGCCACGTTTCTCGGGACACGTATCAGGGGTTATGAGCACAAAGTTTTCCGTGAAAAAAAACGTGAACAGGCTGTAAAACGTTCTATCCTCGCCATTGTAATAATAACTATGATCCCGGCGCTGATCCTGACCATTGACATAGTCCGTTCCTCCCTATACGAAAACGAAGCCAACCAGTATATTGATAAAGCTTTTGTATTCCCTGACTCCCAGATCATAAGCCGGAACATATCGTATAAAAACAAAACGATAGACATCATGCTCATCGGCCGGGAAGTGCCTGAAGATGCCCTATCGGTTGCCCGAAGCCAGATGAACCGGTTTCAGAGATTGGAAAACAGCCGGCTGACGGTGGTTCAGGGAGGTAAGGAACGGGTGGACCTTGATGCCATACGATCCTCTGTCCTTGAAGATTTCTATCAAAAAAGCGAGGAACGCATAAACGCTCAGCAGGAGCTCATAGACACACTCAGCACCAGCCTGGACCGCTACCGGTACTTTGAAGCCCTCAGCAGTGAATTAATAGGAGAACTGAACGTACTCTACCCGACTGCACGTGAATTGTCCATTTCACAGGCAATCAATGTTTCCATGGAAGATCAGGAAAAAGACACTTTGACCATTGCCGTAATAAAATTTGATTCCATCCCTCCTGCCGAACAACTTCAAGTAATGTCGGAATGGCTGAAAACACGCATAGACACGAAAAAACTGCGTTTAATTGCCGAGTAGTATTCAGGGGTACTGATCAAACAGATGCTGTATTTCGGCAGGTTCCCGGAATACGGTCAGGGCAAGCATCAGCAGAATCCGGGCTTTCTGGGGAGACAGCGATCTGCTGACCACCTGACCTTCAAAAGTATTTTCCGTATCGGAGGAAACCCCGCCTTTCAACACCCTGGTCGCCCGCACAACCGCAATTCCCTGGCGCACAGCCTTTTTTGCCGAGTTTTCGATCTGACGCGAATAATTTCCGTGCCCGACTCCGGCAATGACAATGCCTTCAGTCCCGTTCTCCACCAATGTGTCAAATAGCAGGGAAGTGGCTCCTGCGTAAGACAAAACGATATCAACCCGTGGAAGGTCCTGATAGACCAACTCGGCAATGGAAAACCTTTTCTCCGGAAGGGGTCTTTCGTGGCACGGGTGGTAAAAGACCGCGTTTCCCCCACGGATCGTGCCCAGGGGTCCGTGATCCGGATTTTCAAAGGCCTGCGGGTTGACCGTATGGGTCTTTGTTACCCCTGATGCTGAAAATATGTATTCATTCATCACCACAAGCACGCCTTTTGCCCCGGCAGCAGGATCTGCGGCCAAACAAACGGCGTTATAGAGATTGGCCGGGCCATCTGCTCCGGGACTGTTGGAGGGTCTCATGGATCCTGTAAAGACCACCGGATTTTCGTGAGTATTGACCAGGTCCAGGAAGAACGCCGTTTCTTCCATGGTATCGGTTCCATGCGTTACCACTACCCCGTCACAATGATCTCCGCTGAACAATGAATCTACAACGGATGCCAACCGTACCCAGATACCTGGTGTCATATGCTGACTGGCAATATTGCATAACTGGAGACCCTGCACAGAAGCTTTATGGGTTATTTGGGGAATCTGCCTGATCAGAGTTTCCACGGTCAGCTGAGCCGGAGTATATGCATTCTCTGCAGGTGTATGAGCTATTCCGGCAATGGTCCCTCCCGTAGCAATGATTGTAATTCGCGGTTTGGTTTCCTGCCCCCAACCCGATAAAAAACACACCAAGGCAACAACAGTGAGTATATATTTCTTCATATACGTCTTCAAATTATTTATATTTGTTATTGGTAAAGCAAAATTAGGAATTTTCATGGAAACACTGAACCTGATCTTTATGGCCGTCGGACTGGCCATGGATGCTTTCGCAGTATCTGTATGTAAAGGAATGACACAATCCCGCATGAATTGGGGAAACGCGTTGAAAGCCGGCCTGTTTTTCGGTGTTTTCCAGGCACTTATGCCCTTGTTGGGGTACTGGGCAGGAGTCCGGTTTCACCGGTTGATATCTTCTTATGACCATTGGATAGCGTTTTTTCTTTTGGGATTCATAGGAGGCAGGATGGTTTTTGAATCTTTTAAACAAAAAGAACAGGCAGATTGTTCTTTCGGGTTAAGATCCATGTTTATACTTGCAGTGGCAACCAGTATAGATGCCCTGGCTGTAGGGATCACACTTGGCTTTTGGGAAACCAATATTGTAACGGCAGTGGTTTTAATTGGAACCGTGACTTTTGTGATGTCATTTATTGGGGTGAAACTGGGACATTTGTTCGGTTCCCGGTTCAGCTCAAAAGCAGAACTTACAGGAGGCATTATCCTGATTCTGATAGGTCTGAAGATCTTATTGGAACATTTAGCTATTATCTGATCTCATTTTTCTGCGGAAAAAAAATACCGCCAGAACAAAGAAAACAAGCGCATACAAACATACAACTCCCAAATGGAGCCACAAATTCTCCTGGCGGCCGGACAATACGATCCGGGAAGCTTCTATGGCGTGAGAAAAGGGTAAAAAATCAGTGATGTTTTTTAATGTTTTTCCCAGGATCTCCAGGTCCATCCAGGCCCCTCCCAGAAGCGCACTGGCAATGATGTAGATATTGCCTATGGCCATTACCTGCGTTTCCCGGCATAGGATTCCCAGAAATATGCCGAAAAACCCGGAGAAAAGGACGAAGGGAATAAATGACAGGAATGTGTAGACCAGTTTTACAGACAGGGGTATACCTACAAACAAGCCGGTTACAAGGCAACTCACTGCAATGATGGCTGCCATCGGCAAAACGGGAATGAAATACCCCAGGATGAAATCCCGCGGTTTCAAAGGGGAAATGAACAGCCTGGTCAAAAAAGAAGAACTTTTGTCTTTGGCAATAAGCATTCCCAGGAACATCGTAATAAAGGTAAAGCCGAATACAGTCAGTCCGGGAACAATGTTGACCGGCTGAAACACCTCTATGGGAGCATTCCGGGATATCAAAGAAAACAAGACGATAAACACAACGGGTAATACCCCTGCAAGGATGAGGGACAAGGGATCCCTTAATATTTCTTTGGAGTTCCGTCCGGCAAAATAAATGTATTTCATTTAAGCCTCCTTCTGATTTAGCCGTATAAATGCATCTTCCAGTTTTTGGGTATTGGTCGTTTCCAACAAGTCTTTTACCGTTCCCGAAGCGTTGATTTTTCCCTTTATCATCACCGCCACCTTGTCCGAGAGGGCTTCCGCCTCTTCCATATAATGCGTGGTCAGAAGGATTGTGGTTGTTTCTTTCAGTTTTGTGATGATCGTCCACAACTCCCTGCGTGCCAACACGTCAAGGCCAAGAGTGGGTTCATCCATAAACAGGATCTCCGGGTCCGTGATCAGGGCCATGGCAATACTCAGACGACGTTGCATACCGCCTGAAAGAAGCTTTGCTTTTTTGTCCCGCACTTCCTGCAGACTGAATACGTCAATCATTTCATTAACCCTGAAACGAATGCGGTCTTTTGTAAGGCCATATACTCCTGCAATCATTCTCAGATTCTCCCGGACCGTTAGATTTGGAGCAACAGCCGTTTCCTGGGGAGATACATTGATCTTTTGTTTTATGTCCCGAGCCTCTTTTACCAGGTCTTTACCCATCACCCTGGCACTACCGCCGGAAGGCCTGATCAGACATGAAAGCATTTTAATGGTCGTGGTCTTACCGGCCCCGTTCAGTCCCAGCAAAGAGAACAATTCCCCGCGTGCAATGGACAAGCTCAGATTATCCACGGCAGTAAGCGCCCCAAATTTTTTTGTAAGGTTCCGTGTCCGGATCATAACACTATTTAGACTATTTTATAGTTTTTTTCGACAATAATATTACACCTTTTGAAAATATCTGCCAAACTTTGTTCAGATAATTTTTTAATACAGACACCATGAAGAAAACGTTTTTATTATCCGGCTTATTGTTATCAATGTGTTATGTACAGGCACAACCGTTTCCCCGGGAGCGTGCAAACTCAAAAGATTCCGCCTTTTTTGCCATTGCCGCTACTCCTCCCATGGGCTGGAACAGCTGGAATAAATTCGGTTGCAACGTGAGTGAAAAACTAATCAAGGAAATCGCTGATGCCATGTATCAGTCCGGGATGAAGGACGCCGGTTATCAATATGTGGTTATTGACGATTGCTGGCAGGTAGGCAGGGATGAAAACGGGAACATTCTGGCGGATCCGGAACGGTTCCCATCAGGAATGAAAGCCTTGGCGGATTATATTCATGCCAGGGGACTTAAATTGGGAATTTATTCATGCGCCGGCTCCCATACCTGTCAGGGCCGCCCGGGAAGTCGCGGCTATCAATTTCAGGATGCACGTCAATACGCTCAATGGGGTGTCGATTACCTGAAATACGACTGGTGCGCAAACCAGGGACAAAATGCAAGGGCTGCCTATAAAACCATGAGCGATGCTTTGAAGGAATGCGGTCGTCCCATCGTTTTCAGTATTTGTGAATGGGGTGAAAACAAACCCTGGGAATGGGGTTCCGGTATTGGGCATCTTTGGCGCGTAACTGCGGATATAAGAGACGTTTATCAATGTGTATTTGATTGGGGAGGTGTTGGTGTACTGGAAATCATCGATGTGATGGCAGATCTCTATCCCTATGCCGGACCGGGACACTGGAACGATGCCGAAATGCTGGAAGTAGGTAACGGCGGTATGACTCGGGACGAGTATATCACTCATTTTTCCATGTGGTGTATGTTGGCAGCCCCGCTTATGGCCGGTAACGATTTAAGATCAATGGACCCTCAGACCATCGAAATCCTGACCAATAAAGAAGCCATTGCCGTGAATCAGGATCCCCTGGGCAAACAGGCCCGACGTTTTATGGATATGGGGGATTACGAAATATGGGCAAAAGAACTGGTTAACGGAGACATAGCCGTTTGTTTTATGAACCGGTCGGAAGACGTATGGAAGTTGGACCACGATTGGCGTAAAAATGCCATGTATTTTATACGTACTGCAAATTTCAGGAGCAATACTTACACGGTACGCGACTTGTGGCAACACAGGGACATTGCAACAACAGACACAACCCTGAAAACAGATGTGCCACCACACGGTGTTTTGATGGTACGCCTGTCTCCCGTAAATTAAAAAAAGCACCCACGTTTTTTCGTAAGTGCTTTTGTCTGTGGCTCCTCATCAAGGACTTGAACCTTGGACCCCCTGATTAACAGTCAGGTGCTCTAACCAACTGAGCTAATGAGGAATTTTTCCAAACGGGAGTGCAAATATAAACGGTTTTTCCTGAACCAGCAAAATCTTTGATAAAAAAAGTATAAATTTGCTGACTATATGGACACATCCCTTCTCGCCTCACATTGCATAGAATTGTTACGTACACATAACCGGGTATCACTGGGGGATATGGGTAGTTTCATGGCTGAAGAAACCCCGGCCACACTTACGCGTGATTCACACGTTCTGATGCCTCCGGGAAGACGCATCTCTTTTAAAGAGAGTGAAACCTGGAACGACGGACTGCTGGAACAAGCAATCGGCTCAAAAGATGAACTCAGGGATTTGGTCTCCGATATTTCAAAAAAACTTGCCAAAGAAAAATCAGTAAACCTGGAAGGGTTCGGAAAGCTTAGAAAAACCAAAGAAGGTGATGTTTTTTTTGTGATGGACAAAAATGTTCCGGTCAATCCAAACGGATTCGGGCTGGTACCTCTCTCATTGAGCCCGCTGCCCGTTTCATCAAAAGTAAAATGTGAACTTTCAGAATCACCTCCGGCTCCTGAGGTACAGATTCAGCCCTCTGTTCAGGAAACGAAAAACCGTCCTTCCACAGGAAAAAAAGAAAAGAAATGGCCGTGGGTCTTACTTACGGTGTTTGTTATTATCCTGTTGGTAATTCTTATGGTATATATTTTCAGGGATGCCCTTCAGCCGCTTCTGGAAAAACTGCTGTACACTCCGGAAGAACGTTTACTGTTATAAGTCATCCCTTTCAAGACTTTTTGCCATCTTGAGGAACCAGCTTTCCGTATAGGCAAAAAAATGCTTGTATCCTTCACACAACGCATTCAGGCCCTGCTGTCCGTCGCGAGTCGTCAAAAACCGGTGTTTTGGACATTCTCCGTAGCATAATCTGTAATACGGACAACGAAAACACTGGTCAGGTAACCGGTTTCTTTTATCAAGCCCAAAGCGGAATAATATGTCTGAAGCTGCCATTTGGGAAAAAGTCATTTGGGCAATATTTCCGATTTTGAATTCCGGGTATACAAAATGATCACAAACGTAGACATCCCCGTTCCATTCCAGTACAACGTTGTTCCCACATGTTTCACACCAGGCACATATTCCCGGGGGCACTCCCGTGTAATTGGCCAAAACGGCTTCAAAAAACGGAACAAAGCGGATTCCTACATCACCGGAGCTCCACAAATCAAATATATCACACAAAAAAGTTCCGTAACTTTCAGCAGACACAGACCAGGGGGCACGTTGTGATCCGGATGTTTCAGGGGGAACGATTACAGGTCTCTTGTCCGGTTTACCGGGAACAGTTTTCACATATTCCAGAACAGGCAGGAATTGCATGTGATAACTGCCAATGGACTTTAAAAAAAGGTACACCTCCCTTCCATGATTCTGATTCACATTGTTGACCGTAGTCAGGGTATTGTACTGCACGCCGCTTTTGTACATCATTTCAATGCCTTTTAATACCTTTGCGAATGTACCATAGCCTTGTTTATCAATCCTGTAAGAATCGTGAATAGCCTGCGGTCCGTCAATGGAAACACCAACAAGAAAGTCGTTTTCCAGAAAAAAATCCACCCACTCATGATTGATCAACGTGCCGTTGGTTTGCAGGGAATTGCTGATTTGCTTACCCGGATTATACTTTTTTTGAAACGAAACGGCCTTTTTGAAAAAATCCAAACCGGCCAGTAAAGGTTCTCCCCCATGCCAGCAAAAAGATATTTCATCTGCGCGCAAATTGGCAGAAATATACTGTTCGGTGAATCTTTCCAGCAACGATAAATCCATTCGGGCCAGGTTGCCTTTATAGAGATCTTTTTTATCCAGATAATAGCAATATGTGCAGTCCAGATTACACAATGCCCCCACAGGTTTGATCATCACTCCGACAACTCTTTGTTCGAGTGCTTCCTGTGCGTATTGAAAAGGAATTGTTTCCCGGGGATTTCCGATCACTTTGCCAAATTTTATTGAAGTTCCCCGTATTGCTGACGCATTTTTTCCAGTTTTCGTCTCAATATCCGTGTTACTCTGCGGGTCCCCGGCTTGCCGTATATATTATTCATTTCCGACGGATCTGTCTTCAGATCGTACAGTTCCCAATCATTAAAACGAATACCGGCTTTTTCATGATCTTTTATACTTCTGCGGTTTCCGGCCGGGACTCCGTCATCATAAAACCGGATAAGTTTGTAACGTTGGTCTCGTATTCCATAGTGTTTTCTTACAGTATGTTCGGCGGGGAATTCGTGGTAGTGGTAATACAGGGCGTCCCTGTGTTTTCCCGATGTTTTTCCCTGCAAAACGGGCAGCATGGACATGCCGTGTATATCTTCCGGTATGGGAACGTTGGCAATGTCCAGGAACGTCGGTGCCAGATCAATGTTTTGCACCAATTCCGAACAGGTTCCGCGTATTCCTTCAGGCATTCTGACCAGAAGCGGCGTACGGAATGATTCTTCGTACATAAATCTTTTGTCAAACCACCCGTGTTCACCCATATAAAATCCCTGGTCAGACGTATATATGATTATGGTGTTTTCCAGCAATCCGTTTTCTTCCAGCCAATCCAGGACCCGTCCCACATTCCGGTCCACAGAATTGATACATCCGAGATAATCCCTCATATAACGCTGGTATTTCCATTCAGCAAGTTCATTTCCCGACAGGTGCAATGCTTCAAACTCAGTTTGTACACTGTCATAATAAGTGTTCCAGGCTTCACGTTCCGGTTCGGACATGCGTGCTGTCCAGTCAAAACCCATTTTCAGGTCCCGGTCCAACGTCATATCCGCTGCTATGCTCATTTCTTGCAATTCAGCTGCTTTCCGGCCCTTGTAATCATCATAGAAATTTGGTGGAAGGGGAAAATCAGTATTGTCGTATGCGCCCAGATCCTGAATGTCCGGCTGCCATGGCCTGTGCGGGGCTTTGTTATGCATCATTAACATAAAAGGCTTCTCCGTATCCCGGATCTCTTCCAGCCATTTAATGGTCAGATCCGCCGTAACTTGTGTCGCATAACCCTGAACAACTGTAGTATCACCGTTATCAATAAACCTGGGGGCATAATACTGACCCTGCCCTATGAGAATATTCCAGTAATCAAACCCTTGCGGTTCAGAACCCAGATGCCACTTGCCAACTATTGCTGTTTGATAACCTGCCTTCTGCAGTAGTTTTGGAAAAGTTTGCTGATCTCCGTCAAAAATGGTCCCGTTATCCGTAAAACCATTGGCTATACTGTGTTTACCTGTTAACAGGCAGGCACGTGACGGCCCGCTTAACGAATTAGCCACAAAACTGTTGGTAAAAAGAACCCCTTCCCGGGCGATCCTGTCAATGTTGGGAGTACTGTTCAATCCGTGTCCGTAAGCACTGATGGTTTGATAGGAATGATCATCACTCATAATAAAAAGAATGTTCACGGGTTTTTTGTCGGTTTGCTCATCCTGTTTGCAGGACAACACCAGAATAGGCACAAGCGTCAGACCAATGGCTGCGCCTGAAGGTATCAGCAATTGTTTGGTTTTCATGCCATAAAGATAAAAAAAAAGAAACACCTGAAATCAGGTGTTTCTTTTTGTGGAGATAGACGGAGTCGAACCGACGACCCCCTGCTTGCAAAGCAGGTGCTCTAGCCAACTGAGCTATATCCCCGTAGCTTGATGCAGTAGTCCCGAGCGGAGTTGAACCGCTGACCCCTACATTATCAGTGTAGTGCTCTAACCAACTGAGCTACGGGACTGAATAATAAAAAATTGGAAGAAAAGAGCAGAACACGTAACGAAACTTGCTCCAAAAAGGAGGTGTTCCAGCCACACCTTCCGGTACGGCTACCTTGTTACGACTTAGCCCCAGTTACTTGTTTTGCCCTAGGTC
>Ga0209723_1003347_pt1 | contig 19399 bp, 15 predicted proteins | sample BiotimSIPDNA_2_FD_185750 | JGI IMG/M metagenome (GOLD analysis project Ga0209723, IMG submission 185750) | Anaerobic biogas reactor microbial communites from Washington, USA - Biogas_R2 time_0 SIP DNA (SPAdes) (version 2) | ecosystem: Engineered > Bioreactor > Anaerobic > Unclassified | place... | reverse complement strand
GGGGCTCGGCGTCCCCCAGGGTGTAGGCCACGAGGCTGCGCTGGCCGTCCCGGTCGCTTACGAGGGTGTAGAGGGTGCTGTCCAGCAGGACGGTGCTGCTGCCCCCCAGGGGAATGTCCAGGTCCTGGGCCTGTGCGCTGAAAGCAAACAGCAGGATCAGCAGGGCCAGGGAGAGCAGGGTGAGGAAGGGTCGTTTGCTTGTCATGGTGTTTTTCCCTCCGTGGTTGTGGATTTGGGCATCATCAAACACAGGGTGGCTGCATGCCGGGCCACCGGGTGGTGATATCAGGGTTTAGAGATTGATTATTTGATCAGCCGTTGCCGGCTGCGGCGGGCTCGTATTCCACCAGGATCAATTCGCCGTTGAGGGCGCTTAAAAAGACCAGGTAGATGCCTTCCCGGTGGTGGAAGCGGAAGAGCCACAGGGGGTCTGTTGACTGGGCCCGCATGAAGCCGGGGTAGCGGTAGAAGTCCGGCTCCGTCAGGCTGAACTGGCTGATGACGGCGTCTGTAAGCTGCAATTCCTCCCGGAGGGCCTGCAGGGCAATGGCCCGGGCGGCGTCCTCGGTGAGTTCCTTGTCCCGGGGCAGGTCCCGGGGGTAGCGGGCGGGGTCGAAGCCGTTGTCCCGGCACAGGGCGTCGTAAGCGGCCTTGTCGGCAAGGCTCATCATCCAGTTTTTCTCGTCATATTGGCTGAGGATCTGCTCCTGGGCTGTGTACAGGTCCATCAGCCAGGGGAGAATCCGGGCGTCATAGGCCTGCGCCTGGCCCCAGGTGGAGGGGGTGAACTCCCGGGTTTCCACCCCCTTTAGGCTCCAGTCTGCTTTCAATACCTGGCCGTCCTGTGCCAGCAGGCGCACCTCATATTCCCCCAGGGGCGGATAGAGGACCACGTCCTGGTGGTTGAAGCTGCGCCCGGTATAGACCAGCTGCCAGACCACCTGGCTGTCCAGGCGCTGGAGGGACAGGGCGCGGGTGAAGAGGCTCAGCATTTCCTGAGTGAGGTCGTATTCTGCCAGAAGGGCGGCCTCGGCCCCTTGGATGGCCTCCTCCTCGCTGAGCAGGCCCGGGCCGGGGATGATGTAGGCCTTGTCCTTCAGCAGGTTAGTGAAGCCGGCCTTCACCATGCGCTGGGCCAGGCGGCCCTTGTCCGCAGCGGAGAGGGCATCAAAGGCGCCGGTTTCCATGTATTCCTGAACCGCATGGCGGTAGGGGGCCAGGTCACCCTCGGGCAGGCTGCGCCTTGCCGGGTCTTTCAGGGACCAGATGAGTTTCCGGGTCTCCCCGGAGGGGGAGAGGACCTGGATCTGGAAGCTGCTCTCCGGCAGCTTGTAGGAGTATTCGGCCGGGTCCTGCCGGCGGAACTGGATGGTGTAGCGCCGGGCTGGGTCCTCCGTGCGCGATGTGAAGGTGATGGTGGGCCAGTAGCCGGTGAGAGCGTCCTCCGTGAGGCCGTAGGTCTTGATCAGGGCCTCCCGGGCGATGCGGACGGCTTCTTCCTCCGTGATGTCCTCCGGCCCCGGCACCAGGTTGGTTTCAAAGACGGCGCCGCCAAAGGCCCGCTCCATTTCGTTTAACAGGCCAAAGACCTCGGCCCGCTGCTGAAGGCTCCAGGTGTGCACCTGGCTCCAGTCCAGCTCCCCGGCCTTGCCGTAATAGGCGTTTTTCAGTTTCAGGTAGGTGTTCAGCTGCCGGGGGCCCCAGAGGGGTGCTTCCAGGCTACCGTCTTTAAACTGGGCCGGGTCGGCATCCTCCAAGGTCCAGGCGGTTTGGGGCTGGCCCTTGTCGGGCAGCACCACGGTGTAGATGCCGGTCTTTTCATCGTTCATGTGGCTGGTGTAGGTGAAGGTGGTCTGGCCTTCCTCCTTCTTTTCCTTCACCCAGAACATCCCCATGGTCTCCAGGTGGAAGCCGTAGCGGTCCATGAGGGCGCGATCCGCCGCCTTCCGGGCGGAATAGCCGCTGGAATACAGGAGGCCCAGGGCCAGGGCGGTGCCCAGAAGGGTGATGAGGACCAGGGCCAGGATCAGGGCCAGACGGAAGCGCCGGCTGGCGCCGGGCATCCTTCTTGGCTCCTTCAGGATGGCGGACAGCACCGCATGCTCCCCTTCAAACTGCAGGGCGGAAAGGCGGCGGTTGGCCAGGGTGTCCAGGCGTTCAGTCTTCATTGAAATACCATCCTTTCAGCCGTTTTTTCAGGAGCTCCCGGGCCCGTTTCAAGCGGGTGGAGGCGGTGGAGACGCTGAGGTCTAGGGCCTCCCCCACCTCCTTTAAGGAGAGGTTCTGGTAATAGCGCAGGAGGACGGGCTCCTTGTATTTCCGGGGCAGGGCCATGATTTCCTTTAGCACGGTGTCGTCCGTCTTTGCAAAATCGTCATCGGGGGCGGGGATCTGTTCCAGCACGGCCTGGGGGTCCACCAGGCGGAACCAGGCGGCCCGCCGGAAATCCCGGCAGGTGTTGATGGCAATCCGGGAGATCCAGGTCTTTTCGCTGCTGTCCCCCCGGAAGTCGGAGAGGGCCCTGTACACCTTCAGGAAGGTTTCCTGAGTGGCGTCTTCAGCCGCTGCCTCGTCCCTGAGATAGAGAAAACAGAGGCGCTTCAAATAGTCGCCGTGCTCCTGCATCAGCCGCTGGATTTCCTGCTCCGGGTAAAAGCCTGCCTGCGTCAATTCCTGCCCTCCTATACCCCTTGGACGGAGGGAAGGCGGCAAATTATTCAGTTTGATAAAATTTGTTTTCAAAAAAAGGAGGACGGTCATGCTAACCGTCCTGTTCCAGCTGCGCTTTTTCCCGTTTTTTGGCCAGGAGCCAGGCGCGGGCTTCTGCCAGCAGGTCCTCCTTGATGTTTTCCAATTGGCCGTGGAGCACCATGGACAGCAGGTGAGAAAGGGCGTGGCCCAGGGTTTCGTTGGCCTCAAAGCCCAGCTGCATCAGGTCGTTCCCGTCCACCTGCAAATCCCGGATGTGGAGGGGGGCGCCCTCCTGCTGCAGGCGCAGGGCCTCCTCATACAATAGGTCGATCTGGGGCAGGCGGTGGTGGACGATGTCGGCATGGGCGGCCAGGTCCGCCCGCTGCAGGCGCAGCAGCTTCAGGGTGGTCTGAAGGCCCAGGCGGGACATCCAGACCTTTAGGTTATCCGGGCCGATGCGCTCGTCGTGGTATTTCACCAGGGTGACCGTCTGCTCCCGGAGGGCCTTTGACTGCTTTAGGCGCAGCATGGCCTCGTCCATCAGCCGGGCGCTGATGCGCTCATGCCCACGGAAGCGGGTGCTGCCGTCGGGCTGGATGTCCGTGGTGTGGGGCTTGCCGCTGTCGTGGTAGAGGGCGGCCCAGCGGATGGCGGTGTCCGGGGGGGAGGCGGCCAGGGTGTGGAGGGTGTGCTCCCAGACGTCGTACCGGTGGAAGCGGGTGCGCTGGGGGGTGTGCAGCATGGGGCGCAATTCGGGCAGGGCCATGAACAGCACCTGGGGATAGGCCCGGAGGGCCTGTTCCACATACTCGCCCACCAGGGCGCGGTTTAATTCCTGGGCCACCCGCTCCTGGGACACAAAATGAAGGCCGCTGGCCTGGTCCATCATGGCTTTTAAGGTATTGCTTTCAATCTGAAAGCCCAGCTGGCAGGCAAAGCGCAGGGCCCGGAGGATCCGCAGGGCGTCCTCCTGGAAGCGCCGGGCCGGCTCCCCCACGGCCCGCAGCAGCCGGGCATCGCAGTCCGCCCGGCCGGAAAAGGGGTCCTTCAGCCCCAGGTCCGGGTGCCAGGCCATGGCGTTGACGGTGAAGTCCCGCCGGGCCAGGTCCTCCGTCAGGGAGCGAACAAAGCGCACGGAATCCGGGCGCCGGTGGTCGGTGTATTCCCCGTCTGTGCGGTAGGTGGTGACCTCCAGGGCCTGGCCGTCAATCAGCAGGGTGAGGGTGCCGTGGGCCAGGCCGGTGGGGATGGTTTTATAATCGGAGAAAATGGCCTGCATCTCCTGGGGCAGGGCGGAGGTGGCGATGTCGACATCCCCTGCGGGGCGGCCCAGGTAGGCGTCCCGCACGCAGCCGCCCACCAAATAGGCCTCATGGCCCGCCCGGGCCAGGGCCGACAGGACCTTGAGGACGGCATCGGGGAGGTTGATGTGCATGACACCCTCCGGAAAACAGTGGTGATTTCATTGTATGAAAGGGGCATTTGCTTGTCAATGAAGGCGCCAGGTGGTATGATTTATCAAATGAGAGAAAGCGATTTGGGCGTGGCTGCCGTGGCAGCTGCGCGGGAAATCCTGGCTGGCGTTACGCCGCTTTTGCGTGACTGCGGGCGCCTGTGTGCCGCCGCCTGCTGCACCCCGGATGAAGGGGGGCGCGGGGGCATGCTGCTCTTCCCCGGGGAGGCTGCCCTGTACCGGCAGCTGCCCGATGGGTTTCAGCTGCAGGCAGATGATGCCCTGGTGGCGGCGGGGCAGCTGTTAACCTGTGAAGGCCTGTGTGACCGGCGGGACCGGCCCCTGGCCTGCCGCATCTTCCCCCTGATGTTTGTGTCCGGTGGCGGCCGGGGGGACGTGGTGATGGACCCCCGGGCCTATGCCCTCTGCCCCCTGGCGCCTTCCGGGGTGGATGGGCTGGCCCCGGCTTTTGTGGCAGCGGCCCGGGATGCAGCCCAGCTTTTGATGCAGGACCCGGCCTGCGCGGCCTTCATCCGGGCAACGGAAGCACATGTACAGGAAATGACCAGGGCACCCTGGGACGATGGAGGGACGGCATGATCTGGCACCGCTCGCACTGTGTGCGGGAAATCAACGACCAGCAGCAGGAAGGCGGCCTGCTGATCTGTCAGGACGCCCTGGACACGGACCTGTCCGCCTTTGTGGGCCAGGCCCAGATGATCTACCTGGACCCGCCGGGCACCACGGGCAACCGCTTTGACTGCAAGCTGCGGGTGGGGAAGAAGGGCTGGGAAAGCAGCCGCCAGGCCGTGCAGCTGTATGCCTACAGCGACGACCCCAGCCCCCGGGACGAGGGCCACCTCAGCCGGCTGCGCAAGCTGCTGCTGCTGTCCAACCAGCTGTTGAACGAAACCGGCTCCCTGTTTTTGCACGTGGACGTGGACAACCTGGCCCGGGCCCGGCTGATGATGGACGAGGTCTTTGGCGAGAAGCAGTTCCGCAACCAGATCATCTGGAGCTACCAGACCGGCGGCCGCAGCAAGCGCTATTTCAGCCGCAAGCACGACGCCATCCTGTTTTATGCCAAAAGCGACCGGCATTATTTTGACATCACACAGGTGCCGGTGGCCAAAAGGGGCAGCCGGGACAACCACTTGAAGCGCCATGTGGACGAGCACGGCCGCAGCTACCGCTCCATCCAGTCCGGGGGCAAGAAATACATCTACTATGATGACGAGCCCGTCTATCCGGATGATGTCTGGGCGGATGTGAGCCAGATGCAGCAGAAGGACCCCCAGCGCACCGGCTACCCGGGGCAGAAGCCCCAGGCCCTGCTGGACCGGATGCTGCTGTCCACCACCAAGCCGGGGGACCTGGTGATGGACCTGTGCTGCGGCTCGGGCACCACCCTGGCCTCCGCCGCCGCCCACGGCCGGCATTTTGTGGGGATTGACAAATCCCGGGTGGCCTTTGCAGTCTGCCGCAAGCGCCTGGCCCCCTACCGCCTGGTGTGCCAGGCGCCGCTGTCGGAGTCCGGGGCCATGCTGGACGCCGCCGCCGTCCCGGGCATCGGCTTTTACACCGTGTCCATCAACGCCTACACGGTGCCGGAGGAGGAGCTGCAGGGCCTGACGCGCCAGCCCCGGGACCTGCACCTGGAGGGCCTGGACCTGATCGACCAGTGGCACGCCGGCCTCATCAACAAGGGGGTCTTCACGGCCTATGCCAGCGCCCTGCGCAGCAAGCAGACGCCGGAACTGGACACCAGCCTGGAGGTGCCCCTGCTGCGGGGCACGGTGGCCATCCTGCTCATAGACGTGCTGGGCCGCCGCAGCCTGTGGACCGGGTCCCCGGCGCTGTAATCCGGCGGTTAAACATCGTTGCCCTGACGCGCCGGCATCCACCGGAAACCATGTAAAAAGAAGGAATGCGATTCAAAACATGCAAATTTAGCCGGGCAAACGCTGAAAAAGTGGGGGCGCGGCCCTAAATGCGGAATTATTTAAAGAAAATGTGGCATTTGTTACCATTCTGTGTTATAGTATTCAAAATTGAAGGCAAGTGTGTTACAGAACCTTGCCGCAGTTTCAGGATTTCACCAGCTAAGGAGTGTACCGATGGCTTCCATTGAGGATATCGGCATTGATCTGGGCTCGTCCAATGTGATCATCGCGGAGCGGGGCAAGGGGGTTGTGTTCAACGAGCCTGCCGTGCTGGCGGTGAACCACGCCACCCGCCACATCATCAGCATGGGCCAGGAGGCCTACCAGATGCTGGGCCGGGAGCCCAGCGGCATCACCATGATGCGGCCGCTGCAGAAGGGCACCATCCAGGACTTTGACCTGCTCTCTGTGATGCTGAACCACTTTGTGATGCAGGTGGTGGGGAAGACGCTGTTCAACCGGCCCCGGGCCCTGATGAGCATCTCCGCCACCAGCAACGAGATTGAGAAGCGCCAGCTGATTCTCAGGATGCTGGAGGCCGGCGCCCGGCGCACCCAGCTGATTGAGCGGCCCCTGGCCGCGGCCCTGGGGGCCAACATCTTGATCAACGAGGTGACGGGCCGCATGGTGGTGGACATCGGCGGCGCCACCACGGACATCGCGGTGATTTCAAGCGGTGAAATCATGGCACGGAGCATCCTGGACACCGGGGGCGATGCCTTCACCGACGCCCTGATCCGCTACATCCGCTTAAAGCACAACCTGCTGATCGGCTGGCGGACGGCGGAGGACCTAAAAAGCGCCATCGGCACCGTGGACGTGCAGGAGCCCAACGACCTGACCCTGCCCACCGCGGGGCGCAACCTGGTCTCCGGCCTGCCCCGGCAGGCGGACATCACCAGTCTGGAGTGCGCCGAGGCGGCGGAGGAGCCGCTGCACGCCCTGATTGAGGGCCTGCACAGCGTGATTGAGCACATCCCGGCGGAACTGGCCAACGACGTGTTTGAGGACGGCATCCTCCTAACCGGAGGCGGCGCCCAGATGCGCTCCCTGCGTGAAGTGATCGAGCGGGAGATGCAGATCCCGGTGTATGTGGCCGAGCACCCCCAGGAGTGCATCGCCCTGGGCTGTGCCAAGGTGCTGGAGCGGCCGGGGGAATATGCGAGAATCTTAGGTGATGGACGCAGAAGATAAGCCTGCATTCTCAAAGAAGCCCATGTAATGATTCAACTAATATAGAATATTGAAGTCTTTTGAAAGGGTCCGGGAAGACTTTTCTTCAGAAAAGTTTTCCCGGGTCTTTTTCGTATCCCTTTTGTACCCGCCTCTTTTGCGTTCTCAAGGCCCTTCATGCTACACTGGGCCCAAGTGAAATAGACCCAGGAAGGAGGCTGCGATGCGTTTGTTCCGGCTGGTGCGGCAGGGGATGCGTGGGCGCAAGGGGGACACCCGGCTGCTGCGGGGCGTCCTGACCCTGAGTTTTCTGTTTATCACCTTGGCCTCGGTGGTGCTGGCCTCCATTGATTTGTCCCGGGTGCAGATGCGGGTGCAGCGTCACGGGCGCTTTCAGGCGGCGGCCTTCGGGGTGGTGGAACAGGACAGGGAGGCCCTGGCCGGGATTGCGGAGGAGACGGCGGCCAGCCTGGTGCTGGGGGAGACCCAGACCCTGGGCCTCATGGGCACCCTGGACAAAGATTTTGCGGCCATGGGCAGTTTGGAGCTGGTGGAGGGCCGGCTGCCGGCAGGGCCCCGGGACATCCTGCTGACCCGCAGCGCCCTGGAAAGGCTGCCGGGAGCAGTCCGGGTGGGGGATCAGATCCGCGTGGTGCTGGAACTGACCCATGTGGGGGACAGGGCTTGGATGGATTATGCGACGGTGGTCGGTGCCCGTGAGGGCTTCTGGGCGGACTTTGAAACGCGGCTGACAGCGGAGGACCTGGCCTGGTTTGAGGCCTGGTACCAGGAGGTGGGCTACGGGGACTGGTTCGGGCCGATGGAGGATTGGGACCGGGAAACCTACTTGAAATTGCTGCAGCAGTTTGCCACCCTGCGGCAGCACAACCTGCTGTTTGTCAAGGACCTGGGGGCCAACCGGCGGGAGCCCTTTCATGCGGAGGACATCACCCTGTCCCTGCACTACAAAAGCGTGGCCTATGAGCTGGCGGGCCAGCGCTGGGGGGCCAGGCAGGGAGAGCGCATGGATGATGGCGGGGTGTACGAGCGGCTGCTGGTGATTAGGGAGTATGAGATTGTGGGCCTGGCAGCTTCCTATACCGACCAGTGGGCGGCGGGGGAGAACCCGCTGCCGGAGGCCTTTGTGTCCCCGGAAGGGGGCCGGGAGCTGGTGGCGGCGGTTAAGAAGGTGGAGGCAGCCCACCCGGACATGCCGGTGTATCAGCCGGGCAGCCTGGTGTTGCTGTATGAGGGCGGGCTGTCTGCCCGGGAGATGTTTGACCGGGCGCTGCTGTTGCGGGGGGATGGCCGCCAGCCCGGCTACCGGATTGACGAATACAGCCAGGGCAGCCAGGGCACCAGCAGCACGGGCCGGTTTACGGCCCTGGAGGAAGGAACCGGGGCGGAGCGGTCCTTGATGTTCCATGTGACGTCGGGGCTGATGGAGATCTATACCGACGCGGGCACCTACCAGGCACCGGCGCACCTGCTGACCAGCGGCAGGCTGCGCCTGCCGGGGCTGCTCCCCCTGCCCCTGGAGGCGCTGAGCCCGGAGGAGGCCCGGAGCACACCCGGCCTGCCCCTGCAGATGAACCGCTTTACCTATCCGGAGGAGGAAGACGCGGGGGGCGCCTTGCAGCGGCTGATGCCTGCGCTGCTGTCGGTGTTGACCCTGGCGGCGGTGTTGCAGATCTTTTTGACCCAGATGAGGAGAAGGTCCAGAAGGCTGGCGCTAATGAAGGCCTTGGGGATGGACCAGGAGCAGCTGGCGAAGATGCTGCTGATGGAGGCGGCGCTGCTGCTGGCCTTTGCCCTGCCCCTGGGGGCGGCGCTGGGGCTTATGTTGTCCCTGGGCGCGGTGCAGGGCTTGAACCTGCTGCAGGGCCCGGGGAGCGTGGTTTTGCATGTGCCGGCGTGGCCGGTGCTGCGGGGCTTGCTGCTGGGGGCCGTGGCCCTGTTTGCCGGGGTGCTGCTGCCCCTGTACCAGGCGATGCGGATCCCCATGTCCGGGGCCTTTGAGCAGCCGGCCAAGGCGCCGCCCCGGCTGAAGGCAGGGCGGACACCCAGGCGGCTGCAATACCGGCACATGCTGGTGCGCAATGCCAGGGCCAACCCGGGGCGCAGCCTGCTGGGCCTGGCCCTGGGGGTGCTGATTTTGCTGGCGCCCCTCATGGCGCTGTTCCTGGGGTTCCATGCCTTTTCGGACTACCGGGCAGAGGTGGTGGACAAGGGCCGGCCGGACTATGTGCTCAGCGCGCCCTACGGGATGAACCCCCGGGTGGTGCAGGAGCACCTGGACAGCCTGGGCCAGGAGGTGGACAGCCTGGAAGCGGTGCTGCCCTGGCTGCGGGGCCAGCATGTGGGGCTGCAGGTGAACCGCCTGGTGGCAGGCGCCAGCCCCATCTTGAGCCGCCTATACCAGCAGCCGGGGGAGGCCTTTGGCCCGCCTCCCCGGGGCAGCGCCCTGCCCGGGGCACAGGAGCAGGAGCAGCCGCTTGCACCAGGGGAAAAGCCGGAATTGCCGCTGCTCTATTTCACCACCCTGTGGGCCCTGGACAGGGACAGCCCGGCCCTTTCTGACCTTGTGGCCCAGCTGGATGCGGGCGGGTTTGATGCGGAGGCTTTTGCAAAGGGCGAGGAGCTCTTGGTCATCATCCCCCGCTACCATGCGGGAGACAAAGGGCTGGTGCTGAGCACCCGCCCCCAGGACGCGGGGCACTACCTGGAGGATGGGGGCATCGCCCCGGGGGATGAACTGACTTTTTATACCCAGAAGGTGGAGATTGTGATGGACAACAAGCAGTCTTCCCTGGTGGTGTCCAAAGCCAGGGTGGGGGGCATCATCCGGGATGTGGCGCTGCCTTTCACCTGGCCGCTGTCGGACGAAACGGGCAGCCACATCCTGGTGGGCAGCCCCCGGCTGCTGACGAAGGTGTACCCCCAGGCCAGCAGCCGGATGACGGCCCAGCAGGCCCGGTGGTTCCGGCTGTCGGTGGCCACCTTCTATCCCTACAACTACGGGATGACCTTCTTCTTCGCAAAGGCGGGCCCCGGGGCGGACCGGGAAAGCGGGGACGTGGCCATGCTGAATTATGCGCGGGACAAGGGGCTGGATTTGAAGAACTACCGCACCGCCAACCAGGCGCTGCACACCCAGGCTGTGAACAGCGCCATGCTGATTGCCCTGCTGGGCAGCGCCGTCTTCCTGATTGCCCTGGTGATCCTGGCTTCCTCCCTGGCCTCCGGCGTGCGCCAGGAGCGCAAGCGCTTCGGCATCCTGCAGTCCATGGGGCTGACCAGGGGCCGGCTGATGGGGGGTCAGGCGCTGTACGGCCTGATGGCGGGGCTGGTGTGCACCCTCGCGGCCAATCTGCTTTTGCTGGGGCTGGTGGCGGTGGTGACGGCCCTGGGACTGCCCGAAGGGGTGGGTCTGGTGAGCGAACTGACCCACAGCACCCTCCGGGGCTACCCATTTCTGGCCCACGGGCTGATTTGCCTGGTCTTTGTGTTGGTCAGCGCCCTGATGCACGCCTGGCCGCTTCGGAGCATCGCCCGGCAGACCGCCATCAGCAACATTCTTGATTAAGGAGTCAGACATGAGCGTAATTTTGCAAACCGTGAACCTGGCCAAGACTTACAACCCCGGCACCCCCGCGCAGGTCAAGGCGCTCAAGCCCACCAACCTGGAAATAAAGCAGGGCTTGTTCACCGCCATCATCGGGCGCAGCGGCTCGGGCAAGTCCACCCTGTTGCACCTGCTGGGCGCCTTGGACCGGCCCAGCGAGGGTAACATCATTTTGGGCGGCCAGGATGTGTTTTCCTTCAACGACCGGGACCTGGCAAAGATGCGCAGGCAGAAGGTGGGCTTTGTGTTTCAGGCGTATAACCTTTTGCTGGAGTACACCGCGCGGGAAAACATCCTCCTGCCCCTGCACCTGGATGGCCGCGACGCACCCAAAGAACGCTTTGACCAGATCATCGACTTGCTGGGCATCGCCGATCGCCTGGATCACCACCCCAACCAGCTCTCCGGCGGGGAGCAGCAGCGCGTGGCCATCGCCCGCGCCCTGTGCACCGCGCCTGATATTTTGCTGGCGGATGAACCCACCGGCAACCTGGACAGCAAGACGGGCGACCAGGTAATGCGCCTGCTGCGCGATTCTACCAAGGCGCTGGGGCAGACCCTGATCATCGTCACCCATGACCCGGGCATCGCGGCCTTGAGTGATGTGCTGATTACCCTGGACAGCGGAACGGTAGTCAGTGTGGAGGAGAGGACAGCGCTTCTTTAATTATTTGATTGAATTGGACAAATTGTTTGATTGAATTAGACGTAATTTGTTGACATCTTTTTATATTTATGTTATTATTACCTCGGTTGTATTTATTTCATACAGGATTTCATATAGGAGGAGTTCATATAGGAGTTTATATAGGAGGAAAATAAAATGAAGAAAAAACTCTTTGTCATCACTTTGCTGGTAATGTTTTTACTATCAATCTCTGTTTGCGCCTTTGCTGATCAAAGAACGGATAATTATCCAAAAACAGTTTATGTGAACGTTTTAAATCTTACAACAGGTGTGACGAGATCTGAAGGAATCGTCGCCGGAAGTCTCCTTATCACTACACTTTGCCACTATGGCGGACCTGGGAACCTGTATCCTTTAGACCTAGGTTTACAAGGTATTAATTCCAGTAGGAACAGTTATGTTTGTTCGAATATCACTCGTGGTTACGATGCAACCTTTTCAACTTCTATTACAGAATCTGAAATAATTACAGGCCAAGCTTATCCTGTGAAACACAAATATACCTATACAGTCACTTTGGGTTTTTCCCATGCCGCGAATGCATCCAAACTAAACGATCAAGTGAACTTCGCTCAATACAATTACGGCCCCACGAACGCAAAACAAACAAATCTAACCCATGGCAACTATTCGTTTTGGAGTAAAAAGTAGCAGTAGTTCAATGCAGTTTACAAACAGAATGCATGTTAGATTTGCACAATATTGTGATTTTATGTATTTTTATCTGGAGTCGTTAGGAGGTTGATGCATGAGCCGCTGTTTGCGTGGCATCATTTTACTCTGTGCACTGGGCTTGCTTTTGTTTTCGGTGCCAACATATGCTCAAACATCTCAAGTCGTGATCGCTGTCATCCATCCTGGTGATGCGATGAATCCAGTGATAGAAGAAGTATATTATAAAGCCAACCCAAATTCAGAAATTGTCTATGCGCTCTACGCTGAAGATCAGTTAAAAACGGCGCTTCTCTCGGGAAAGATCGACTTTGACCTGCTCATTCAACCAATTGAGCAAGTTCATTCATATGGTAAAGATGGGTATTTAGAAAATTTATATTCAGTGATGGGATTTGCTCACTGGCCAGACGATTTTCTGGATATACAACACCAGATAGAGCTTGAAGGTTCACTGTATGGCCTGCCCGCAGCTGTTTATCAAACCGTATGGTCTTGGAATGATGCGCTTGCACAGGCGACCGGGATTAAAAAACCCTCATTACCATGGACGTGGGATGATTATAAAGCCTTGTCTGAACTATTGCCGGTGGACATCAATATGGATGGAACGAAAGATGCATATCTGATGTATGGCCAAAAAACTCAAGATGCCGCTTTATCCAATGTGCAACTGGATAATTTGTATACATACTTCCGTTCTTACCCAGGCGATTTTTCATCAGAGCGTTTTAGAAATCAATTAGACATTTTTGCAGGAATTGTGAATACTCCTTCGTTATTGCCTATAGACACGGCTTCCCCACCTCTGTTCAATGATGCCCCGGCGGTGCTCATTACCTATTCCGGAGCCATTTCGCCTTTGCTAATGATGGATGGTCGATATAGTGCAGGTTCTTTTTTGCCGCCACCCGTGTTTGAAGCGGATGATGTATTTTATTTGGGCAGCGCAAGTGTTTGTGCCATGATGAAAAACGCACCGCATCGGGACGAAGCCCTTGCATTTCTAACTGCCATGCTTTCCCCCGAAGCGAAGAGCACTGCATACATTGGAAAGAATATGGTCGATTTAGTTTATAAACAAATGCCAAATTTGCTCTGGTCAGATGATTATAGCATCTATCAACCATCTTTTGCCGAGAAAAGCAACAACCGCTATATCGTCCCGAAGGGACGCGCCTTCAACGCTCGAAATTTTCCGTATACACAGGAACAATTTGATAGTGCGCAGGACTTTCGCAGCCTGTTGAAGGTGTCTTCATTATCAGTGGGAAGGCCCTTTTACGATGCCGTAGTCAAACGCCTTGTGCCGTGGATAAATGGCGCAATTACCTTGGATGCAACTGTTCGGGGATTTGAGGAAGTTTATTCCATGATCGTTACTGAGTAAGTTTTGTTATGCATATGAAAAACGATTTTTTAGAACCGAGTGTTTTGCATCAAGGTCAACAAGTCACAATAAGAAAAAAGAAAAGACGCTATTTTTCGAACAACTGCGCGGACAGGTGGTTATATCCCAAGAGGGATCTCCTTTACTTGGTTCCACAGTTGTCCGGGTTCTTGTTATTCTATGTGTATGCTTTCATTGTTGCATTGCGCTATTCCATGCTTGATAACAATGCGCGAATGGCATTTGTAGGAATCAAGCATTATATGGATGTGATAAACAATCCTTATTACCAGCTTGCTTTGATGAATACAATCAAGTTCAGTTTTTTATCCGTATTAATATCATTGGTAATTGGATATGTACTGGCGCTTTTAGTATTTTGGCATTCAGCTTTCAGATGGGTGACAAATCTTGGGATGCTTGCATTCTTTTTGCCTTCATCGGCATTGATGATGATTTGGCGGATCCTCATGAGTCAGCATGGCACAATCGCTAATGCCCTGTATGTGCTGTTGCCCAACGTATTTTCTTTGAACATGTGGCCGGAGTTTTCGCTCTATGCCTTTTTTATATGGCGATACTTGGGCGTCAGCATTCTAATCTATTTAAGTGGATTATTTCGCATTGAATACCATATTATTGAGGCTGCCAGACTTGAAGGAGCAGGCAGCTGGCTGATATCTCGAAGCATACTATTACCACTCTTGACACGTACAAGTATGTTTAATTTGGTATTTATGACAGTTTTTTCATTGCGGATGTTCCGTGAGGTCTATTTACTCTATGGTGCATATCCTCCGCAAAACCTCTATTTTGTTCAACATTATTTAAGCAATCACTTTGCACGATTAAATTATCAACGATTATCTGCTGCTGCGGTTCTTTTAGCGGCCTTCTTGTCAATGCTTTTTATGCTGATAATTCACGCCTTTCAGAAGCGAGAACAGCTATGAGATGGATGAAGCATGCTTTCATAAAAATTCTATTTGGATTCTACGCAGCCTTTATCCTCCTTCCAGTCGTTTTTATGTTTATGAACTCTTTGATGCCAAGTTGGATCATGACACCTGCCTATGTCAATGGGCAGACAACAAGGCTTGCTTTCATTCCAATGCCAATAACCCTATCCCAGTATAAGGAAGCCCTTTTGCTGGATAGCCAACTATTAGATGCATTTTGGAATGACTTGACATGGTCAATTGTAAGCGCATCCTGCCAGGCTTTGTTCGCTTTGGCAGCAGGCTATGTGTTAGCGAAAGTATGTTTCATTGGAAGAAGGTTAATTCTGGTACTGTTTATTTTTACCATGCTAATGCCACTCCAGGTTTTGATTGTGCCACAGTATGTCATTGCACAACAATTCAACATTATTAACACACGATGGTCTCTTTATTTACCAATTGTATTCGCGCCGTTTGGCAGTTTTCTTATGTGCCAGATGATAGCCCAACTACCTGAAGAAATGATTGAATACGCACGTTTGGAGGGAGCGGGGACAAGCACAATATTATACCAAATTGTTATGCCCTATGCTTTGCCAGGATTATGGCTTGTGTTCGTGTTTACGTTTGCTGAAGCATGGAACATGATTGAGCAACCACTCATTTTATTACGAGATTCAATTCAATACCCACTTTCGCTTTTGATACATATCCAAGGGCAGTTTTTACCACAGTATGTGCTGGTTGCAGCCCTCATCATGATGGCCCCAATCCTGTCTTTTCTGCTGTTTATGCGCAAGGGTGAATTAGGAGGATTAATCAACCTGTGAAAAAGGAAATGCAGAACGATGCGCGCAAGTACGGTGTTAAACGCTGGGTTGCACTCATGCCACTTATATTGATAGCAGTTGTGACTTTGATTGGGAAAACGTATCGTTTCCATGCCTTGCCCAAAGTTAATGCAACTACACTGACCAGTGGCTCTTTCCCGGTGATGCTATCACTGGAGCAAGCACGGGTTATTTCGCAAGAGGTGATACCCATCATTATACCAGATGCGATAGATGGTAAACTATCACCCACTTCTATATTTGTTAAAGAAGGTGCGATGGTTGTAAAAGGGCAGCCGTTACTAGCCTATCATCAGCAACAAGTGGATCAGTTATTGGTAGAAACAAAACTTTTGGTTATTGAAGCAAAGGAAGCAGTATATCAGTTTAAAATTGGGTTTGAGGACGCTACTGATCAGGCAAGCAAAGCCCTTGATGAAGCAACAAAAGAACTTGAAAGAGCAACAAGACAAAAGGATGATAAAAAAATATCAAGATTGCAAAAGGAATTTGGACAACGGCAACATGAGCTTGACATTTTAACGCAATATGGCTATTTCATGAACACAACTCTGCCGGCTTTGCAATGGCATTTAGATGTTGTGTTGCTGGCGCAGAAAGAACTTGATCAGATTGTTGCGAATAACTATCAAATAACTGCTCCAATCGATGGATATGTGATGCAAAGGGATGATATATCCATCGGGTCTGGGCTGAGAACTGGAGCAGCAACCTTTCTGATTTTACCCAATCATGCTAAGTATGAAATTGAATTACCATTACCTGATCATCAAAAGATACTAGTCCCTTCATCCAATGCCCAACTTACGCTGTTTAATGAAGCGAATGCAAACGAAAAAACAACAGCAACTTTTATTGGGCAAAATGGGTCCAACTTGATCATGCGCCCTGATGGGGAAGGCTATATAGATTTTGCGAAACTGAAAGCATATAGTCTGCAGCTCAGCTCTCCTTTTTACCAGTTTATGGCACCTCAAGAAATCGTTGATGAAAATGGAATGGTTTATATGCTACATCCAACATCAGAGGAATACATCTATACCGTATCAAAGTTTCGTGTACAGAAAGAAAAGGGAAACGAGAGATACATCGTTTTATTAGGTGCTTTTCCCACTGATTCTATGTTTATTCTGTATCCAGATAACAACATTACAAGTGGAACGCAAGTGTTCTTGCAACCAGATTGACTTGCCTGAATGATAACCCATGTCGTGGTGCTTGCGTTTTTCTTTGCGCCTCTGCTATACTGGCAAGCAATTGAACAGGCATTCCCGGGGATCAGGCGCCAAAGTAGCGAGCGCGGGCAGTGAAAGCGCGCACAGGCAGTCCGTCCCGCCCCGGTCGCCGCGGCCAATCCCCGCCGTATCCCGCGTTAAGGGCTCAAGCGGGCGCGAGAGCGCCAAGCAAGGTGGTACCGCGAAGGCAGCATGTCTCCGTCCTGGCAGCAGGGCGGTTTTATTTTGAAGGAGGATTTATGGCAAAGCAATCAAAGCAGGAATTTGTGCAGCACATCACCCCAAGGGAGGAGAACTTCTCCCAGTGGTATACCGACGTCGTCAAAATGGGCGACCTGATGGACTATACGCCGGTGCGGGGCTGCATGGCGTTGAAGCCCTATGGCAACCGGATCTGGGAATTGATCCGGGAGGAGCTGGACAGGCGGTTTAAGGAAACGGGGCATGAGAACGTGTCTATGCCCATGCTGATACCGGAGAGCCTGCTGCTGAAGGAGGCGGAGCACGTGGAGGGCTTTGCACCGGAGGTGGCCTGGGTGACCCAGGGCGGGAACGAGGTGCTGCAGGAGCGGCTGGCCATAAGGCCCACCAGCGAAACGATGTTTTGCACCATGTTTGCCCAGTGGGTGCAGTCCTGGCGGGATCTGCCGATGAAGTACAACCAGTGGTGCTCCGTGATGCGCTGGGAGAAGACCACAAGGCCATTCCTCAGGACGGCGGAGTTTTGGTGGCAGGAGGGGCACACGGTGCACGCCACGGCGGAGGAGGCCCAGGAGGAGACCCTCTTGATGCTGGAGGTGTACCGGGAGTTTTTGGAGAACGTGCTGGCCATCCCGGTGTTCACGGGGCAGAAGAGCGAGAAGGAGAAGTTTGCCGGCGCCCGCGCCACCTACTCGGTGGAGGCCATGATGCAGGACGGCAAGGCCCTGCAGGCAGGCACCACCCACAACTTCGGCACCAATTTCAGCGTGCCCTTTGAAATCCGCTTCCAGAACAAGGAAGGGCAGCTGGAGTATGTGCACGAAACCAGCTGGGGGGTGTCCACCCGGCTGATCGGCGCCCTGATCATGGCCCACGGGGATGAGCGCGGCTTGAAGCTGCCCCCCAAGGTGGCGCCCTTCCAGGTGGTGCTGCTGCCCATCGCGGCTCACAAGGGCGGGGTGATGGAGAAGTGCGAAGAGGTGTACGAGGAGCTGAAGGCAGCTGGCCTGCGGGTGAAGCTGGACGACCGGGACCATGTCTCCCCGGGCTGGAAGTTCAACGAGTGGGAGCTGAAGGGCGTGCCCCTGCGGCTGGAGATCGGCCCCCGGGATATTGACAACGGCGTTGCTTCCTATATGAGGCGCGACAATTTTGAAAAAGGCACCCTGCCCCTGGACAGCCTGGCAGAGGGCGTGAAGGCGCTGCTTGAGGAGATCCACCTGGGGATGTACCGGATTGCGGACGACTTCCGCCTGTCCCGGACCAAGGATGTCTTCACCATGGAAGAGCTGGGGGAGCAGGTGCAGGTGGGCTATGCCCGGAGCATGTGGTGCGGCAGGCGGGAATGCGAGGACAACATCAAGGACGCATTCTCCGCCACCAGCCGGAACATGCCCTTTGACCAGACGCCCATTGCCGAAACCTGTGTGTGCTGCGGCGAAAAAGGCGAGAAAAAGGTGATGTACTGGGCGAAGGCCTACTGATGCAGCCGGAACACCTGACCTGGTCCACCCGTGTGCAGGGCACCCAGACCCTGTACCGTTCCCGCAGGCTGCGCTTTGATGACAGGTTTTGTGGGCTGTACCGGCCGCTGCTGGACCTGGACCCGGAGCGAAGGCTGAGCATCCTGGAGGTGGGCTGCGGGCCCGGTGCCCTGGCGGGGGCCTTGCGCCGCTGGTACCCGATGGCCGCCATCACCGGGCTGGACCGGGACAGCGCCTTCATCCGCTTTGCCGGGGCGCAGGAGCCAGGCATTACCTTTGTGGAAGGGGATGCCACGGCGCTGCCTTTCCCGGATGCCAGCTTTGACGTGTGCATCTCCTACACGGTGAGCGAGCACATCCCGGCAGCGGACTTCTTCGGCGAACAGCGGCGGGTGCTGGCCCCCGGCGGCGTCTGCCTGGTGCTGTCCGCCTGCAAGGGCATTGTGCACCAGGCCGCCTGCCTTCGCTATACAGCGGCGGAGGAGCGCTTCTGGGAACAGGTGCGGCAGGCGGACGACACCCTGGACCGGTACGCCATCGGCAAATACCGTCTGAACGAGCAGGAGCTGCCCCTGGCCATGGCGCAGCACGGCTTTGAGGGGATCGCCACGGGCTTTGTCGCCCTGGACCTGACCCCGGACCACCCCGGGCACCCGCCTGAGATGGCCCTGGAGATGATCAATGCGGCCAGGCAGACGGAGCTGGATGCCCTCGCTGCGGTGGTGCACAGCCAGGAGGGGCGTTTCGCACCAGAGGAGCTGGCGGAGGTGGCCCGCCTCATCAACCGGCGCTATGACCGGCGCCTCGCCCTGTATGAGCAGGGCGAGAAGCAATGGGACACCACGGTGGCCCTGGTGATGGTGGTGCGGGGGGTTCATACTGAGCTCACTCATTAACCCTTCCATGAGCCGGCCCTGCGTCAGGCTTCACTTCACTGCATTTGCTGCCGAGCAAGCCCACCAGCGCAATGCGTTCCGGAATCCTTCCTTTGACTTGGCGGGGACAAAAAATTGCTCGGCCCATGAGTGCGTTCATTTTTTCGTTCAGTATAA
>Ga0209723_1003344_pt1 | contig 19412 bp, 16 predicted proteins | sample BiotimSIPDNA_2_FD_185750 | JGI IMG/M metagenome (GOLD analysis project Ga0209723, IMG submission 185750) | Anaerobic biogas reactor microbial communites from Washington, USA - Biogas_R2 time_0 SIP DNA (SPAdes) (version 2) | ecosystem: Engineered > Bioreactor > Anaerobic > Unclassified | place... | reverse complement strand
ATTCCAAGAATAAAAACAATTTTGGATTGCGACGTTGTTTACATAAGATACGCGGATAAACTGAATAAATCCATGTTGTTTAGCCAGTATCCTTTGAGGTTTCTTTCAAAAAAACTGTTTCTGGTATGGGAATTCAATTCCTTCCCAGATACTTTTGAAACCGATCCAGACAAAATTGCAAAACAATCTCAAACACTTCGAAACGAATTGAAGATAGCCAATCTGGCAATCTGTTTGTCAAATACAATGGCCGAAAAGTTAAGCGCAGAATACGATTTCAATAAAATCCTGGTCGCACCGGATGCTTCCAACCCCGACCATTTTAAACCCGGTCTACCCTGTCCCAAAAGGATGCGTTACTTTGAAGGAAAAACCAATATTGTTTGGTCTGGTAGTCTTTCGATGCCATGGGCGGATGTCTCACTTATGTTGGATGCTGCCCAGCAGTTATGGGAAAGCCATAAGGATAAGATTTGTTTCCATCTTATTGGTAAATTTGACTCCAGCCTTGCAGAAAAAATCACGCCTAATGTGCACATTTATGGCATCCAACCCTATCATAAACTCCCGAATTGGCTTTCTGCGATGGATATTGGCCTTAATTTCTATAAACCGGGCAAAAATGACTTTGGCTCTCCCATTAAATTCTTCGATTACTTATCGTCTGGCCTGGCTGTGATTTGTTCAAATCACCCCCAGATGAGAGAAATTTTGGATGAAATTAATTTGGGGAGTTTTGTATTGGATGATTCTGATCCAATATTATTGACTCAAAAGATTCTTACTCTACATGAAGATCCGGATTTATTAAACCGTTTTAAGACTCTATCGAGAAATCTAATAATAGAAAAATACAACTGGAAGAATACTGTTGGAAGTATTATGGCCAGGATCGACCATGGTTTATCAGGTTAAAATTCAGAAGTTTAACGAATAGGTGGTTTTACCAATAAATGAATAATACTGTCATTTCAGTTGAAAATCTCTCCAAACAATATGACCTTGGGGTTGTGGGCACGGGATCGCTTGCGCGTGATCTCGAGCGCTGGTGGGCAAAAGTGCGCAAACAGCCTGACCCTTTTGCCATTGTTGGCAAGGATGGAGCTCACCAGGCTTATACAGGGAGTATCCTGGCCTTGGATGATGTCTCGTTCACTGTCCAGCAGGGGGAAGCCCTGGGCATTATCGGGCGCAATGGCGCTGGCAAAAGCACCTTGCTCAAGATTCTCTCTCGCGTGACTGCCCCCACAAGTGGCGTGGTCAAAGCTAAAGGCCGCATCGGAAGCCTGTTGGAGGTTGGCACTGGGTTTCATGGCGAGCTGACTGGCCGGGAAAATGTCTATCTCAACGGCGCTATCCTCGGCATGAAAAAAGAGGAGGTCGCGCGTAAGTTTGATGAGATTGTAGCTTTCTCGGGCGTGGAAAAGTTTATTGATACCCCTGTCAAGCGCTATTCCAGTGGCATGTACGTGCGCCTGGCTTTCGCTGTTGCCGCTCATCTTGACCCGGAAATCCTCATCGTGGATGAGGTGTTGGCAGTTGGAGATGCTGACTTTCAGAGGAAATGCCTGGCTAAGATGGGTGATGTAACAGGTGAGGGACGCACAGTTCTTTTTGTTAGCCATAATATGAATTCGGTAAAGAAATTATGTGAAACAGGAATTGTTATCGATGGTGGAAAAATAACTTTTTCTGGTGAGATTGAAGATTGTATCGCTACCTATTTGCATTCCGATAGAGCGAATTCATCGCTAATAACCGATCATATAGCACACATCCACGAAGATATTCGCCTCGAACAAGTTTTGGTCAATGATCAACCATATGACAATCTCAAGATCAAGGATACGAGTAAAGCCATAAAAATATCAATAAAGGGAGAAGCTTTCGAAAAAATGCCCTTGAATTTGGAGCTTCGGTTCAGGGATTCTAATGGAGTTCCTTTAGGTTTCTTTAGCCCTGGATACATTAATGGGACTATTCAAGTCGTCAATAAAGGGCTTTTCAGCTTATCTTGGGAATTTAACCTGCCAGTAAACATCCTTCGAGGTGAATATTTTATGGAAATAGCATTGACCGATCCTGGAAAAACATGGTGGTTAAGGATCCCAACTGCGGTAGCATTAGATGTAGAAGGATTGATAGATAACAAGGGGGAAAAAGGCTGGATTCATTTGTAGTTTCAAGATTTTGACAAATTTATTTTGCAAGTGATTTTTTTCTAAGAATTTGTAATCAGATCTTAATTATGATAAATGGACTTAATAAAATAATGGATGATTCGTTCCCTCGTATCAGTATTGTTACCCCTTCATATAACCAGGGTCAGTTTCTGGAGGAAACCATCCTATCTGTATTGAATCAAGGCTATCCCAATTTGGAATACTTTGTGATGGATGGGGGCAGCACAGATAACAGCGTGGAGATCATTCAAAAGTACGCGTCCAGGTTGACCTACTGGGAGAGCAAACCTGACCGCGGTCAAAGCCACGCCATTAATAAGGGTTTCAAGATGGCAACGGGCGAGCTGGTTGCATGGGTGAATAGTGATGACCTTCTATGTCCGGACGCATTGTACGAAATTGCGAAGGTGTGGTTGGAGGACACAACGATTGGCTTTATCCACGGCACCAGCGAGTTAATTGATGAATCGGGAGAATCAAAGGGTAAAACCTTTGGCAGTCGTTTTGACTTTTTTGAAAGCCTGACAACATCCAGAAACACAGTAGCCCAGCCTTCCACGTTTATCTCTCGTCTGTGTTTGTCGGATGTGGGAATTTTGGATGAAAACCTGCATATGTCCATGGATTGGGATCTCTGGCTCCGCATTGGGGCAAAGTACAAAACGACTTTCATCCCAAAGGTCCTGTCAAAAACCCGCCATTGGCCAAACACAAAAACCAACACACAGCTCGCGAAATCCGGGTCGGAACATTTGCTGATAGCTAAGAAACTTGCCAAGGATAAGAACCTTCACCTCACTCAGGAGGTAAAACGGAAAACGCTTGCCGCGGCTTATGGTAAACAGGCTTTTCTGGATTACCAATCACAGAACAGGTTGAGTTCCAAGGCCGCCCTGGTGAAGTCTTTGCTCTACTCTCCAGAATTGAAGGGTGGAGACGCACGAGCGATCAGGAAGAAAATTTTTCCTGTTTACTATTTTATTACCCAGAAACTAAAGAACCTGAAACAACGATTAAGTTCAATGTTGTGAATTAATATATTAGAAGTTGACTTTTGAAAGAGCCCAGAAAATCTAATCATCTCGCTCTTTTTGTCTGTATAACTTCTTTTTTGCTCGATTTGATACATTAGGACCTATTGATTTATCATCCAGTCATAATTATCAAACAAAACGTCGTTATCACCAATAATTAAAATGTCCTCAACTTTGTGGTTTTCCAGGAAATCCGATAATGAAAAATCCTTGTAATGACGAAAATCGACGACATATGTATACCTATAATGAGAGGCTATTAGTGGTTCGAGAGGAATATTGAAGGATTTCCCAATCAAGAGCAAACTTCGGTCAGGGTTCGAATCAAAAACATATTCGATAAATGGACTGACATGTCCGAAATACTTCACGAAGTGGTCTGTATACCGGTCTTTTGTATTGTAGTTGCCATTCATGTATTCGATGCTGTTATTCCTTTGGATTTCTTTACCTGCTTCATAAGTTTTATATGGTGGTAAGTCATAAAGTGCCACTTCAAAGGGCTCACCTTCTATTGGATATAAAGAAAGTCGGGCAGTTGTTCCAAGATAATTGATGTCAGGAAATGTATAAAAACCATCAAAATCCACCGCTGCTGATATTTCTGGATTTACCATTTTTAGAAGTTCGTACACACTGTTATATGCCTTGATTACCCCATGAATATTCCAATGATGGTCAGTAGTGTAATAGTTGGAATGAAAATCCTCATAACTTGTTAACATCATTTTTTCTAAATGAAGATCCTCTGGAGATTTTTTCTCAAAGTACTGAAAAGCTCTTCCCTGGTCAGCATCTTTATAGTAAGGATTCATCGGGTTGTAGGCTGAGTTTTCAAGCCTCTCGAAATACAAGGCAAGAAAATTAATTTCTGGGTATTTTGTGATTAAGTATTTATAATTCTCAACTCTATCATCGATTACTTTTTTCACTGAGTCATTGAATTTAACCGGTTCAATAATGAAACGAGATTTGTCTCTCAAGATATATATTTCTGATCCAAACCTTGTGGGGATCGCCGGATCTGGTAAAAGTGCGTATGTAAGATTGATTGCCTGTCGATCCAGAATTGCAGATATTTGGATTCCAAATTCTCGTAAAGGAAATTGATCAGATGTCGCATTTTCAAAATCTGACTGAAAATTCCTCTGCAGGAACTGTTTATCGATAACATCGACTAAGGTTTTAGGATTGCCGTCCAGCAGATCGGTCAAGGCAGAATAGTATCCGTGATCGAGTAGAGAAAACTTTTCGAGTTTCCTTGCTTCTATCACAGATCTTGTGGCAGCATTATCACCTCTTACTAACCAATAAACCGGGACAATAAAAATTACGATGAAAAAAAGGATTAATATTGGGATACTTCTGTTTTTGTTTGGCATCGTTCCCACAATCGCAGTGAATTTGAACCAATTATATCTTTATGATTATGTTGTTTGATTTTCAGTTTGAGAAAGCATAATTTCTTTGAATATATTGTTTATTACCCACCACGATAATTTTCAAGGCTCCAGCCGCTCCCTTTTAAGCTTGCTTCAAGGGCTGAAAAGCTACGGTGTTACCGCCAAAGTGGTTAACCCAGTTGAGAGTGCTTTTACGGAAGCGTTGAAAGAGGCTGGCGTTCAATGTGCCATCTTCCCCGTTCCATGGTGGGTAGCGGAAAAATCATTGACGCTTAAAAAGAAACTTGAGCACGCCAGGAAGATTCGTAGTTCAGTTGAAAAAATTACAGAGCTAATTCAAGAATGGGAGATTGACTTGGTGTATACCAACACCTCAGTGATACCGGTGGGTTTCCTCGCTGCCCGAAAGGCACATTTACCGCACATCTGGCACATTCGCGAATATTTTGACCTTTACTTTGGCTGGAAGTACATATTTCCTGCATGGCTCTCAAAATTTATCTTTTCCCGGTCTAATGCGATTATCTGCCACGCCCGTGGAATCCAGCAGCATTACTTTCCCTCATCTCCAGCCAATGTCCACCAGATTTACAACGGTGTTGCTACAATCACGGAATTGGAATCCCGTTTGCAGACCCGTCTCTCAATGCCACAAAAAAAGGATTTTACCTTTGCGATGCTCAGCAATATCAACCCGAAGAAAGACCAGGAATCAGCAATCCAAGCTCTAGCGAAGCTCAGGGATGAAGGAACGCTTGGCAACTTGCTTATCGTCGGGAATGGCAAACCAGAATATGTCAATAAACTGCAGCAGCTGGTTGTTGATCTGAAACTGACAGACCGTGTAGCCTTCACCGGGTTGGTGGATGATCCTTTTCCCTATTACTATTCTGCGGATTGCGCTCTCGTTTGTTCTGAGTTTGAGGCATTAAGCCGGGTGGGGCTCGAGGCGATGTCCACCGCGCTGCCTGTCATTGGCAAGAACAGCGGCGGCAATCCGGAGATCATTAAGCACGGCACAACCGGTTTTCTGTATGACTCTTTTGAAGAATTGGTTGCACGCATGAAAGCTATGGTCGAGGATCCGAAATCAGCCCGGCAGATTGGGCTGGCGGGATGGCAGCGCGCGCGGGATCTCTTTAATATTGAAGATTACGCTGCCAACGTTTATCGGGTGATTCAATCCGTGATGGAAAAAAGATGAGCAAGCCGCGCCTGATCGCTTACTACCTGCCGCAATATCACCCCATCCCTGAGAACGACGCCTGGTGGGGTGAAGGCTTTACCGAATGGACCAACGTCCGCAAAGCCAAACCGCTCTTTTGGGGGCATCAGCAGCCCGTCCAACCAGGCAAGTTGGGCTACTATGACCTGCGCGACACTGCCATTCGCAAAGCCCAGGCTGAGTTTGCCCGCAGTGCTGGCATCGAAGGCTTTTGCTACTGGCACTATTGGTTTGGCGGTAAGCAGCTGCTGGAACGTCCCTTCAACGAGGTGCTCACCAGCGGCAAGCCTGACTTGCCCTTTTGCCTGGCATGGGCGAATGCCAGTTGGACCGGCATCTGGTATGGCGAACCTGAAAGGGTCTTGATCGAACAGACTTACCCGGGCCTGGAAGATCACATCGCGCACTTCAACGCTCTTCTGCCCGCCTTCCGCAACCAGCGCTACCTCAGGGTGGACGGACGACCGATCTTTTTTGTCTTTCAACCTGCCGATCTGGATGCCGCCTGGGTGGAGCTCTGGCAGGGGTTGGCCAAAAAAGCTGGGCTGGAACCGCTGTTTTTGATTGGAATTGTCAACAACGAGCAAGTAGCAGAGCATATCACCAAGCTTGGCTTTGACGGCTTCACCATCTCCCGCACCAGCCGGCGCGGCACTCGTTTGAAGGGCATGCGCGAAGTTTTCAGCAAATTACTCGGACCAAAAAAGACGGTAGAATTCTATCAAAAGACCCTCAAGAGGCCTTTCCACGTTTATCACTACAAAGATGTTTTGCCTTATCTTGAACTGCCCCAACCGCAGTCACTCGATTTTTACCCCTGCGTCATGCCCGGCTGGGATAACACCCCCCGCTCAGGGATCAACGGTCATGTTTTCTATAACCCCACTCCGGAGGTTTTCCAAATGCATTTGCACCAGGCGATCGAACGCGTGAGCAGCTATGAACCTGAACATCAGCTGGTGATCCTGAAATCGTGGAACGAGTGGGCTGAAGGCAACTACCTTGAGCCTGACTTGCGCCATGGCGATGCTTTCCTCCAGGCAATTAAAAGAGAAATGATCCTATGGAAGTGAACCTGAACGGCAATTTTGCGGTCAGTGTGATCATCCCGGTCTATAACGCCGCCGCTTTCGTGACAAAGGCGGTTGAGTCAGCGCTCTCCCAACCCGAGGTAAGGGAGGTGATTTTGGTTGAGGACTGCTCCCCGGATGCGAGCCTGGCGGTCTGCCAGAAATTAGCTGGCTTATACCCCCAGGTGAAATTGTTTCAGCACCCTGATGGGATCAACCGTGGGGCGGGACCCTCGCGCAATCTGGGAATTATCTCCAGCACTTGCCCCTACATTGCCTTTTTAGACGCGGACGATTTTTACCTACCTAACCGGTTTGCTGAAGCCCGGAATGTTTTCGAACAAAATCCGGACTGTGATGGGGTATATGATGCGGTTGGGATGTACTACGAAGACGAAGCCAGCCGCGAACGCTGGCGCGAGCACAGCATAACCGGGGAAGGCGTTACAACCTTGTTCCCTGCCATTGCCCCCGCTGATTTGTTCTCTGTTCTGATCAGAGGAGGTCAAGGACACATACACTTAAATGGTCTGATCATTCGCCGCCAGGTAGTAGAACGGTCTGGATTGATGGATGAAAGCATTGCAGACACTCTGCATGAAGATACGGATTGGGTTTTGCGGCTTGCGGCAGTTGGGAGGCTGTATCCAGGCAGTGTGACCGAACCGACCTCTATGCGCCGTGTGCACCAACAAAATCGGGTTTCCGCGCCGCGCCCGAGCGAGAGCGTCAAGCGCGACCGGATTCGGCTGAGGGTCGCCACTTATCGATGGCTGCGCCGAAATGGTTCTCCCGAGCAGCGCCGACTTGGTCTCAGGCGCCTTTTACTCGAATGGACTCGATCCGCAACCGGCCAGAGCTATCTGTCCAGGGTCCTGGCTCTGTTGCGCTTTCCTTTCCGATTGCCATCAGCGCTATTGGAAGGACATTACTGGCATGAATTGGTGCGAACTTTTTGGGCAATGATTCGTATCGACTGGTTGAGGTTGAGATAGATCCCTTTCAGGTTTCCGTCATCATTCCTGTCTATAACGCAGCAGCATACGTAAACCAGGCGGTTGAATCCGCTCTGGCTCAGCCTGAGACGGCTGAAGTGCTTCTGATCGAAGACGGATCGCCAGATAATGCTTTGGAGGTCTGCAAGGAATTGGCGGATAAGTATGAGGAAGTCAAATTGCTCCGCCATCCCAATGGAGAAAACCGGGGGGCTGGTGCCAGCCGCAACCTGGGAATGAGGAATGCCAGCTGCGAATACATTGCTTTTCTTGATGCGGATGATTACTGTCTTCCTGGTCGTTTCGCTGCTGCTTCAGAAATATTTCGATTGGACCCTGCATGTGAGGGAGTCTATGAGGCAGTGGCTATGCAGGTGGAATCGGGTGAGGGAATGGAGCGATGGCAGGCAGCAGGTAAATCAGCCAGCCAATTGCAGACCATGTCCCCTGGTATACCCCCTGAAGACCTTGCTAAGGTGTTGATCAAGGGGAATAAAGGTTATTTCCAGCTCAATGGTTTAGTCATCAGGAAAACTGTGCTGGAAAAATCTGGTTTCATGAACGAAAATCTCCGGCTGCATCAGGATACGGAATTTATCTTACGTGTTGCGCTCACTTCGCACCTGCTTCCTGGTCGTCTGGATACGCCAGTGGCAATGTGGCGCGTTCATCCAGCAAACCGGGTTTCCGCGCCGCGTTCAATGTTAAATCAATACAAAGATCGGATGAAGTTCTGGTTTAATCTTTATCGATGGGTAAAGCGGCATGGCTCAAGGCAACAGCAAAGCTTGGTCAGGGAGGCAGCTTTAAGATTCAATCGCTCTCACAAGTATTTTGCGAAGTTTCCCCGCAACCTTTTTCCTGATACTTTAATAATCATATCTCGCCAACTCAGACTCCTGGCTTATCCTGAGCTTTGGATTGATCGATCACCAAATTCAAGCGGGGAAAAAACCGATCATAATTCACGAATTCAAAGGAGCGATCTTTGACAAAAATATTAGTGGGAACGCTTTTCAGTGGTGAAAATGAATACGATGCCTGCTTAGAAGCAATCCGAAAGCAGAGTTTCCAGAACTTTGACCATATGCTGATTGAAAACCTTCCTGAGCTTGAGGCACACAATAAGCTTTATCGCGCTTTCATCGATCATGCTGACGAATATGAACTCCTGATCAAGGTTGACGCCGACACGGTTCTCTTGTCGGAAGATCTATTCGCGCGGATTGTCGAAAAGTTTGCTGAAAACCAGTGGCTGGAGGTTATGAACATTGGGGTTTTGGATTTTTTTACGGATGAAATGATCCCTGCGGGGATCCAGATCTATCGCAACACCGTTCGCTGGGACTTCTCCAAAGACACTGTTTTTCCAGATGTTCCTGTCATGGACCCGCAGCGGTATCTGTACGATAAAACCGAACTCGCACCGGCGGCAACGCATTGCCAGGATCCATCTGTTCCCCAATCTTTCCACTATGGTGTACATCGTGGATTGAAGTCTGTCCAAAAGAAACACAGTTCATTTCATTGGAAGACGATAGAAAAAGTTTGGCAAAAATTTCTCAATACTCAAGATCGCCGACTAGGTTTTGCGGTTTTAGGTGCTGAGTTGATGTATTCTGGTGTTTTTGGGAGGGAGGATCAAAATTACACAAATCCCAGGATGGATCAAGCTTTATCGGTTTATCTCGATTATTCTTCTACTGAACTCAAGCGGGAAATTCAAAGGTTGAGAATGCAGCATTGGGGCTTTCTACCTTCTGAATGGCGCAGAAAAGTCATCAGATATGTTCGAGGGAAGTTAGGGGGCAGATGGGACAAATGATACGAAAGAAGAGCAAAGTTTTGGTGAAATCCCAATATTCTTAATTTATAAATCAAGCGACCTAAAAAATGACATTGGAAAAATCCATGCAAAGTCAGACTAAAAAAGTGATGTTCACCGATATGTATAGATCGTTTGACCTTTCACGTGTTGAACAACATTTTGAGTGGCGGATAATCAGCAAACATTGGAAGCTTGAACTCTCCAACAAGCCTGATTTCTTGTTTTACTCCTGCTTTGGCAACGAGCATTTAAAATATAATTGTCCCCGAATTTTCTATACTCCTGAAAATGTGCGACCGAATTTTGATCGCTGTGATTACGCCTTCTCATTCGATTACCCGATGAATGAAAGAAATTATCGATTGCCTCTTTATCGGCGCTGGCCGGAATATTCACAATTATTCAATTCTCGTGATCCAGATAAGGTTGTTTCTCAAAACCGGAAGTTTTGCAGTTTTATGGTCTCAAATCCCAAGGCCAGCCCAAGGATTGAGTTCTTTAAAAAATTGTCTTCATATAAAGGCGTTGACTCAGGTGGGAGATTAATGAATAATATCGGAGGTCCAATTCCCACTGGCGTGAAGAATAAGATAAATTGGATGAGCAATTATAAGTTCAGCATCACTTTTGAGAATTCAAGCTATCCTGGGTACACCACAGAAAAAATAATGCACGCTTTGATCACCGATACCATCCCGATCTATTGGGGAAATCCGTTGGTAGCCCTGGATTTCAATCCTAAAGCGTTGATTAACTGCCACGATTTCAAATCATTTGATGAGGTTGTAGAATTGGTGAAGGAGATCGACCAAAACGACTCTCTATACAATGAGTATCTAAGCCAACCCTATCTAAAGGACAATATCGAGACAGAGTTTTGCAGAGAGGAAAACATACTAGCCAGGTTTGATGAGATCATTGCATCAAAAAAAGTTTTCATTTCTCCAGGAAGAAAAAGACTTCAAAGACTTGTATATTATCCTTTAAAACTTCATAAGGCCGCTAAGCGTCTTGTACGAAAAGGCAAAGTTTACTCTAAGCACTTCTTGTCAAAAACACGTGATTGCCTTGGAAAATCCAGTTGATCTGTCAAGCTTGACTTACAACAATTTATTTTACTAAATCTAATGAGAATCCTTACAATTTCTTCACACTATCCGCCTTACCATCTAGGTGGATTTGAGCTTCGCGTATCCGAAGTAATGAATGGGCTCTCAGCTAGAGGGCATACAGTGATGATTTTAACTAATAGGATTCCACCAGTCTCCATGCATGCAAGGAATAAATTCAAGTATCAAGTTAAAAGGATTCTTTATGACAGGAAAAAGTCCAAGTTCTTTCCAAAGGAGATTGTTTATGACCTACTAGATACGAAAAATATTTCGAAAGAAATTAATAGTTTTCGACCGGATGTGATCTATCTTGCTCATATAAGTGGACTTTCAAGAGCTATCTTACCTTACCTAGCGAATTTACAAGTACCAATAATTTTTGACGAAGGAGGTACTGGTCTTAAAGGTGCTTGGACAGAAAGAGGAAGGTGGTACTTCTTTTGTGGAGATTACCAATCCGAGTGGAGAATTATTAACAACCTTAAGCCATTGGTCATGAAATTGGTTGTATTATTGAGTAACAATAGAATTCAGCTTAAGTGGCACTGGCCATTAAATATGCGGGTTTTTTTTAATAGTCATAGTAATATGGAAAATTGTCTCAGTTTTGGTGTGCCTGTCGAGAAGGCGAGCGTAATTCATTCAGGGATTGATTCAGCCAAGTTTGCTTATGTTCCCCGTAATCAAATTAACCATCCTGTAAGGATAGTTTGCCCAGGACGATTGGAACCTCGTAAAGGTCAACTGGATGCGATAAACCTATTATCATTATTGATTAATCAAGGCATAAGATCTGAATTGATGCTGGTTGGCGAAATTCGTTCTAATACAATGTTGGAAGAAATGTTGGTTGCCATTAATTCCAAAGGACTGAATGAGTTTGTCAATATATCAGGAATGGTCAGCCAGGAGGAAATGGTTAAGCTTTACCAGCAAGCGGATATTTGTTTTTTCCCCAGTTATCACCTAACAGGTTTTTCGCGTACACCACTTGAAGCAATGGCCTGTGGTGCGGTTGTTATCTCTTATGGAAATGAGGGTTCAGTTGAGATCATTAAACACACCACAAATGGCTTCTTAATCAATGCGGGTTGCATTAATGAGGTCGCAAAAATTGTTGAATATTTGTTGAAGTTCCCAGATGAATTGTCTCGAATTACAACTAACGCCCGAAAGGATGTTGAACAAAAATTTGCCTTAATTGACTATATAGAAAAAGTCGAACAGTTTATTCAGCAAAGTATATAACAACACTATTAAATATTATTCTGTTCTGAAAGATTTAGCAATACAAGTGACTAGAATGCCCAATACACTACTTATAATTTGAAATTTCATTACTAAATGTTGAACAATACTTTCAAGCTTTTCTTACAATCTTTGCCTGTGTGGGTGTATAAACCTTGGATTAGTCCAAACCTAATATCTGTTTACTATCATTTGGTTTCAGACCATCCTTTGCAACATGTTAGTAACCTTTATACCTACAAAACGCCTGAAATGTTTGAAAGTGACCTTGAATATCTGGGGAAAAATTACAACCTCGTTTCTTATGAGGATGTCTTGGACCACATTTTTCGACAGCGTCCGTTAAAGCCTAATGCTTTTCTCTTGACATTCGATGATGGTTTTTCGGAATGTTTTTCTGTTGTGCGTCCTTTATTACTGAGTCTGGGTATTCCATGTACGTTTTTTGTTGCGACAAACTTTATAGACAACAAAGATTTATCGGTCTACGAAAAAATATCACTCTGTCTGGATGCTATGGACGTGGATGAGGATATTTACCATAGCAATCGGAGCATCTTTTCAGATCTTTTTCACTGGGAATTCGAATCTTTTTCTCAGTTCAGGAATTGGATATTGAAAGACTACAAGCCTGTCTCAGCTGAAGTCGATCAACTATGTGCCCTTTCTGGTGTCGATGTTACTGACTACCTGCTTAAAGTACAACCTTACCTGACCATAAATCAGATTGAAATCATGCATTCTGAAGGCTTTACTATTGGTTCGCATTCGCTCGGCCATGAAGTATTCTCTGATTTAAGCGAAGAAGATGCTTGTCAAAATATTTTGCAATCTATCCATAAGATTAAGAAAATTACAAACAAATCCAGGATACCGTTTGCTTTTCCCCATTCAGCAAGAGGTGTGTCTGAAGAGCTCATGCAAAATTTGTGGTCAAATTACACTGATGTAGGGTTGTTTTTTGACAGTAAGGGGATTATTCAGCGATCAAATATTATGATTTCACGGTTTTGTGGGGATTCCCCACTGGGTAGCAAGTCAGGTAAAAGTAATCTTCATTCAAAAATTAAGCTGGAATATTTCGAAGCTTTTTCTGAACAATTTAAATAAGTATGCAAGATCACCCCACTGTTTCAATAATTTTACCCACCTTCAACCGTGCCAAGATATTGCCTGATGCGGTCAATTCTATCCTGGGTCAATCTTATATGGATTGGGAACTCATTTTGTGGGATGATGGTTCAACTGACGGTACAAGTTTATTCACATCTCAATTAAAAGATCCGCGCATTTCTTGTCATTACCATCCTAACCGTGGAAAAGCTGCCACACTGAACTGTGCAATAAAAGAAGCTCGGGGCCAGTATTTAGCTTTTTTGGATGATGATGATCGTTGGTCGGCTGATAAATTAACACGTCAGATGGACTTTCTTAAATCCAATAATAATGTCGATATGGTGTTTACCAATTATTTAAATGTCAATCTTCACTCAGGCATAACTGGTGAAGGTTTTGAACAAAACAAAAAGGGTCTTGCCGATCTCAAAACTCGGTCCATTGCAACTGATGAGCAGATAGTGGAAGCTGGCTTTCTTAGGGCAATTGCGAAAGAGAATTTTATCGCATTCGACACAGCCGTACTTAGAAAGGATCTTCTCAATCGCATTGGTTATTTTAAAGAGGATTTACGCAATGGGGAGGATTTTGAGTTTTGGTGGCGCTTTGGTCTATCCGGTGCGATTCCAGCATTCATTAACAAAATTTTGCTTACCAGGATGAAACACTCCAATAGTTTAAGTTCCGCTTCCGTACCAGCTTCTTTAAACACCTTGAAAACCTTGGACGCGTGTTGGGAACAGGCATTGACTTCAAACCAGCCTGAATCAAATGTTTTCTTGCGTGATAGATATAGGAATGCCTGGCAGAATCTCAGTTTCGCCTACGGTTTGGCTGGAGACAAGTATAAGATGACGCAAGCGATGAAACAATCTCTTAAGTATGGATTTCGTCTCGGTTCATTGCGTTTGTGGCTGAAGGGCCTTTTGGTATAGTTGTCATATGGTAAATTTGGTTAATGACATTAAATCCACCAAAGTCTTGCATATCTTTGCTCCGAGTATTCACTACCGCTTTGGTGGACCGACAATAAGGTGGAATCGTTACTTTAAGTTATGGGAAGATCCAAAAATCTCGCATATAAGCTTGGATGTGGAAAACATTTCATTGAAGTCAGCCTCGTCTTATGTTTACCTTGATGAAAAAGAAGTCAATCAAAAATTAGGATTCTTTGGTCGGTCATTATGGGCTGTGAAACTTCTATTCGCACTATGGAAGTATAGAAAAGAAGTTGATGTTTTTCATTTCCATGTCCTATGGTGGGGTTCTCTATTAGCAGCTTTGGAGGCAAAGCTTTTGGGAATTCCGACGATATATGAGAGCGTGCTGCTCGGTGCTGATAACCCAGGGGCAATAATGTCAGAAAAACTGGGTCCGCTTAAATTGCGGTTATTTCGTTGCTTCTCAGAAATTCTTGCCATTTCACAACCAATCGCCGACGATTTTTTGAGTCACTCTTTTCAAAAAAACAAAGTATCAACAATCATGAACTGCGTCGATCAGAATCTTTTTACTCCATCTATAAATTTTGATGTGAAAGAATCTTTACGTGAGGAATTTTCTCTCGACAAAGATTCTAAAGTGCTGCTTTTCGTTGGCAGCATCAGCGAACGCAAAGGTTTGGATGTTTTGCTGAAGTCCCTTCAGCTTTTAGCTGTTGATTATCCAGGATTGGTATTATTGGTAGTTGGTCCCAAGGATGCTTCCGAAAATCCTTCTATTTCACCAGAATACACCCGGCAGATTAATAACCTGGTTAATTCATTAAAAGATGATGTCAAGGTAGACTTTTTTGGAATTGTGCATGATCGTCAGGAATTATCAAAAATTTACAAGATCTCCGACATTTTTGTGTTTCCTTCCCGTCAGGAAGGATTGGGGAATGTCGTTTTAGAAGCTATGGCGTCTGGATTGCCGGTGGTTTCCTCCGATTTACCTGTACTTGAGAACGTGATTTTACCTGGTGAAAATGGCTTAGTCTTTCCAGTAGGAGACTTCATCGCTCTCACTGATCACTTACGATCGTTACTAGACAATTCCACTTTATATGACCAAATCAGTATAAAAGCGCGTGACTTTGTTACGAATAACCATAGCTTCAATGACTGGCAGACTAAAATCACGAAACTATATCAGGATCTGTTAGTATGAGTATTTTTGGTGAATATTCAGGATCAATGAACGAAAACCGAATCAAGGAAACAAGCACTCATGAATGAAACCTTGCTCACCGTTCTCGGAGCACTTATTGCTTTGGTTTTAGTGTTTCTGATTATTCGACGGCCAGACTTGGGTGTGACATTCACGCTTGCCAGTTTGCCGATTATCGATTTGCTGCCTGAAATCCCTCTTTTTTCTTCAATAGTCCCATTGCTTGGTGGGGTCACACTGGTCATGTTTTTGCTGAATTCAAAGAAAGAAACGACCAAAAATGTTCCTGGTGCAATAGTGATTTTTGTCTTAGGCGTCTTGTTTATTGCCTGGATGTTTTTTTCAAATCCTGAAGCTTCCTGGAGCGGTAAGGACCGCAACTGGGTCTTCACTTTTATTCAGCTTTGGGTGCTGATGCTTCTCTCCAGCCGTCTGCTGGACACAAAAGAAAAACACCACACGCTTATGTGGATTTTTTCGATCGTAGCTGTGTTGTCAGCGTATGTTGCCATCCAGCAAGGCTATATCGCCGAGACAGAACAAGCCTCCTATGGCTCCAGCGGTTATACCGATAATGCCAACGCTGCTGCCCGCTATTTTATTGTGGCGATGATTTTTCTCACCCACCTTCGTTCGGAGACAACCAAGCCTTTCCCGCGCCTGTTGATGCTGGGTGGGATTATCATCACATATATTGGCGTGTTTTTTACAATTTCCCGTACGGGTATTGTTCTGCTTTTCGCAGCTCAAGTCATGATTTTCTTCTCACAATCTACTGGCAAGCAGCGGCTGAACATTGTCATTCTGGGGCTCATTGGGCTGGTTCTGATCTGGCTCATCTCTGAAAACGCGTTAAGGCTGGCGGGAACTATTCTGCCTGCGGTTTCGGAGGGTGAAGATACCATGGGCTTGCGTTATGCGCTTTGGGAGGCTGCCATACGCATGTTTAAAGAGAAACCAGTGACAGGTGTGGGAATTGGGATGTATCGTTTCCTGGTGCCTCTTTATAGTTACGATTTACCATTTATTCGCGGGCGCTCAATTTGGGTGCACAATACCTACATCCAGATCCTGGTAGAAACCGGTCTTGTTGGTTTCATTCTTTTCTTTGGAATGTTCATAAATACTTTCTTCAACTTTCTCAAGGCGAAATTTCCTCCTGATGATGAGAACAGCAAATTAACGAGAGTCTGGTTTATCATTTTTGTTGTCATGCTGATTGGTGGGCTAACCAAGAGTGACCATGCCGATAAACTTACCTGGGCGGTGATGGGTTTTAGTGTGATGTTTGCAAACCAATCACGGTCATTGGCTCTGGAAACTAAAAAACAAAAAATTTCCCGGATTCAAACGGATAAGACTTTATCGTCCGGTCGGCGTGTGAGGATCAAAGGATGACTGCTCCCAAGCCTGTTGCTATCATAGCCGGGCAGCTGGTTGTTGGTGGGGCGGAGCGTCAACTTTACCTCTGGCTCTCGCATTTGGATAGGAATAAATACAAACCAGTGGTGCTGACCTTGCATCCTGGTCACAATGATTATTGGGAAAAGCCCATTGAAGAGCTTGGCATACCCTTGTTGCGCGTTCCCCAGAAGACCAATCGATTGCAGAGGTTAATGGAAATCGTTAAGCTTTTGCGACCTTTCAAACCAGAACTCGTTCACGGTTGGCACTTTTTTGCCAGTGCATACGCCGGCCTGGCTGCCAGAATACTTGGTGCAGCTTGTGTCGGAGGGATCAGAAGTAGTTACTCAGCTGATCAAAAGAATTTGGAATCTTTTTTGGTTCATCACTTCTGCGATGTCGTGGTGGCAAATTCCAATACAGCAGCTGGAGCGTATCGTTCATCTCTGGGAAAGCGAGACCAGGCGGTTTTTACCGTGCCTAACGCCATTGTGGATTCATTCAGAAATCGCGACACTGTTCGCGAAGAGTTATCGACACGATATGATCTGCCTGGCGATAAGTTGTGGATATGTTCGATTGGCAGAATGGACCCGCTGAAACGCTTCGACCTATTGCTTGAAATGGCTGAGCGACTTAGAACCTCTCACAATAAGTTCCATTTTATCCTGATAGGTAATGGTCCTGAGAAGAATCGATTGGAAAATCTATCCGAATCCCTTAGCGTTCAGGAGCGGGTCACGTTTCTGGGCGAGGTGCCAAATGCTGCTAATTGGATGAAAGGCATGGACATTTTTTGTTTTCCTTCTACCAGTGAGGGCTTGCCTAATGTGATTATGGAAGCTGCTGCGGCTGGTTTGCCTGTCGTTGCCTGGAAGCTGCCTTTCGTTGAAGAATTACTGCCTGACAAATCCATGTCTTTGCTGAGTAATCCCGGTGATTTGGATTCCATGTTGAAACACCTTTCTGATCTGATCTATTCGCCATCGCTGCGCGAAAATATTGGAAGGGCTGCTCAAGAACAAGTTATTCAGAACTTTAGCGTTGAGCGATTTGTGAAAGAGATGAGCTCAGTGTACGATTCTGTTCTGGAAATGAGAAAGAAACACTGATGATCTTACTTTATCATCTTGTTTTTCCTGACTCAACACCCAGAGGGACCTGGAACGCGGGACTTGTGCTCAGGATGTCAAAGTTCAAGCAGCACATCTTGTGGATCAATAAGCGGCATCAGATTATTAAACTTGACGACTATGCCGCACTTTATCGGCAGAGTCCTGAGTTGCTCAGCGATAAATTTGCCATCACTTTTGATGATGGCTATCGCTCCGTGGTTGAACTGGTAGCACCGTTTTTTGAGTCGCAGCAAATCCCAGCCACATTTTTCTGTACCACCAGGCATTTTGAAAAACATGATTTACTTTGGTTCGTTTTTATCAACGCCTTATGCAGTGAAAGAAGTTACGACAAAATAAGCTTTGAAGGTCGTGACTATCGGCTGGATACTCGTAAACCGGCTCTTGAAACATGGAGGATGTTGATCCGGAAGGCGAGGGAGAGTGGTGACCCAATCGGTTTTGCCAGCAACCTGGCCCAAAAATATCCGCTGCCACCCCAGGTCATGCGCAGATATAAAGGGGTTACAGAAGAACAGTTGCAAATGATTGCTAAAAGTGATGTTCTCTCCTTGGGCGGACATACTCACAACCATCCTTATCTGGATCAGCTTTCCTTGGATGCCCAGATTCAGGAAATGGCAACCAATAAACAGATTTTGGAAGAGCTCAGTCAGGCGAAAGTTTCACTTTTTGCTTACACAGGTGGTGTCTATAACCACGATTCCTTAAACGCAGTGCGCTCGGTGGGTTATGACGCGGCCTTTGCGGTTAACCCAAAAAACATAGGTAAAGACAGGATGTTAGAGATCCCAAGAACCGATATTTACTCTCCTTCGTTATTGAAGTTAAAATTGAGGGTTTCAGGCTTCGGTAAAATTGGCAAAAGTTTGCTTCGGAGGGGATCATAAACAATTCGGTAAAAAGAATCCTGATGATCGGCAATTATCTCACCTCGCCTCGCCATAACAGGAATGTGTGGCAGGCTCTGGCTGAGCGATTGCCGTCAATGGGTTGGGATGTGCACACCACATCCACCAAAGAATCTCAAATTCTGCGCTTGCTGGATATGTTCACAACTGTTGTGACCAAGCGGAAACATTATGATCTGGCTCAAATCGATGTCTTTAGTGGGAAGGCTTTCTTTTTCGCAGAGTGCTGTGCGAAACTTTTGAACATTTTTAAGAAACCAATTGTATTGACTCTTCATGGTGGTGGCTTACCCTCCTTTGCTGACCGATATCCTCAAAGGGTCTCCAAACTTCTTTCTTCGGCCTCTGAAGTGGTCACACCTTCTCCGTTTCTGCAACAAAGTTTGAGCAAGTATCACAGCCAAATTAAGGTAATCCCAAATGGAATTGAAATTTCTGCAATCCCTTACAAAGCGCGCAAATCCTTTTCCCCCGACCTCATTTGGGTTCGTGCCTTTCACCAAACTTACAATCCTGAATTAGCTGTACGGGTCTTGTCAAATCTGGTTGCAGATTACCCCAACAGTCGCTTGACAATGGTTGGACCTGACAAGGGC
>Ga0209723_1003343_pt1 | contig 19416 bp, 17 predicted proteins | sample BiotimSIPDNA_2_FD_185750 | JGI IMG/M metagenome (GOLD analysis project Ga0209723, IMG submission 185750) | Anaerobic biogas reactor microbial communites from Washington, USA - Biogas_R2 time_0 SIP DNA (SPAdes) (version 2) | ecosystem: Engineered > Bioreactor > Anaerobic > Unclassified | place... | reverse complement strand
AAATATTTTTTAACTTAATATTTTCATCAATTATTATCATTATTAGTTTCGTTGTCTTAATTATTTTCGCAACGAGAATTGAAAATGTTGTCCCATATTGGTTATTATTGATTGCTATTTTACTAATTAATGCCGGCTTAATTTTCTGGTCACTCCAAATCGATATTATGAATCCAAAGTTAAGAGAATACGCAGCTAGTGGTGATAGTTCCAGTATTAATAATGCTAGTCGTTCAATTTTAATTGGTTTTATTACGACAATTTTATTTACTGCCCTAGTCGTCATTATTTTATTTACCGGTGGCAATCCAGTTTGGCAATGGGTAAAAATTATTGGCATCGCCCTAGTATTTATGTTAGCGCGAATGTATTTGTATAATTCTTATTTGAAGAATATCTTCCCAGAGATTGAATTTTAGGAGGGAGCTTATGAATAAAAAAATAGTAACCTTATTATTAGTTATATTCTCCATGATTGCAGCGGTTATCGTTAGCGTTTTTGGTAAAGTTCCTGAAGATACCACTAGAGTGGCTGTTGAATCAATTTCATTCATTGATCCTTCAAAAGAAGATGGTCAGTGTGCCGTTAATAATGACGGAGAAAAAGTAATCTTAATTCCTAGAGGGACTACAACATATCAACTTGAATATATTATTAATCCTCATGATGCTACTGAATTAGATGTTACCTTTATGATTGTTAGTGGTGGTGAACACGCAGAAGTTTCTGAAACGGGATTATTAACTTTTATCAATGAATATATCATTAGAGTCAGAATTTATAGTAACCCACTTGATTTCAAGTTTGATACCGTTTTAATTGATTTTTCAGGTGATTCTGACACAATCATTGATCCATTTTAATTACTAACAAAATAATTTTTCCTAATATAGCAGGAGTTTTAGTAATAAATCTAACTTAAGTGAGAATTTTAAATAAAATTATAATCAAAAAAATAGCGGCCGCTTGGCCGCTATTATTATATATTTAATTATTTAACTGCAATGGCATCAATTTCAACTAGTGCATCTTTTGGTAGTCTTGATGCTTCAAAAGCCACTCTGGCTGGTTTATGTTCATAAAAGAAGTTAGCATATACTTCATTCATCCTGGCAAAGTCACTTAAATCTTTTAAGTAAACTTGGCATTTAACAATATCAGTCAACTCAAAACCGGCTTCATGAACAATATTTAATATGTTATCAAGTGATTGTTTGGTTTGTTCTTCAATTGTTGTTGGCATTAAACCGGTCTTAGGATCAATTGGCAGTTGTCCTGAAACATATAAGGTGTTCCCAGCTAAAATAGCTTGAGAATAAGGACCAATAGCTTTTGGTGCATTTTTCGAGTTGATTACTTTTTTCATAGATTAACACTCCTTTTCTAATTATAGTTTATCATATAATAGTTATTTCAGTTTACATTTAAAGGTTATGATATAATTTATTATATCAAGAGGAGTTTAACATCATGAAAAATATAAGAAATTTATTTAAATGGACTAAAAAACACTGGTTTATACTACTTGTAGTTCTTTTTTTAGCGGTTTTTGCACCATTTACTTATTCATATGTTCCTTTATTCATTAAATATATTTTTGATATTGTATTAGAAGGTAACCAAACTGAAGTCGGATTACCTTTTTTCCTACTTGATTATTTTAATGCTTTAGAAGGAATTAAAGCCATCTTAAATGTCAGTTTAATTTTAGTTATTTATCAGTTTTTAAGAAGTATTATCTTGTTTGCTAATGGGTTCTTTAGAGGTAAATTAAGTCAAGAAATATCTTATGATATGCGTAATCGGATGTATGAACATATCCAAGATTTATCATATTCATATCACTCAAAAGCCAACACTGGAGATTTACTCCAAAGATGCACGAGTGATATTGAAACGGTTCAAGCTTTTATCGCTAATCAATTACCATCAATTGTTAATATTATAGCTCAGTTTACTTTTGGGGCTTTACAACTAGGAAGAATCAATGTCATTTTAATGTTATCAACTATGGTGTTATTTCCGGTATCGGTTGTTTCATCAATTTGGTATTTTAGGTATGTAACGAAACGTTTTAATCAAATTGAAGAAGTTGAATCGAAGATGACGACGACTATTCAAGAAAATGTTAATGGTATTAGAGTCGTTAAAGCTTTTAATACGGAAATTGATGAAATTGCAAAGTTTGATAAGCAAAGTAAAAGTTATCGTGACGAATGGAAAGGATTTAATAAAGTATCGGCTATTTATTGGGGACTTTCTGATTTTTCAGCTAATATTTCTTATATTATTACTTTAGTTACGGCGATTTATTTATCTCAAAAAGGAATTATGACTACTGGTGATATCGTGGTAGGATTGATGTATATTGGAATGTTAGTGTGGCCAATTAGAGGTTTAGGTAGAATTATTAGTGATTTTGGAAAAGCGATTATTGCTAATAAGCGGATTTTAGAAATATTAGAAACTCCAACTGAATATGTTGATGATGGTAAGTTAGAACCTAAAATTACTGGTGAAATTGAATTTGTTGATGTTAAATATAGTTATACTGAAAACGCTGATTTATTAAATGGGGTTTCATTTAAGATTAAAGCGGGACAAACGGTAGCTTTAATTGGTAAAACTGGTGCCGGCAAATCAACGGTAGCCTCTCTATTAACTAGATTAATCGATTGTAGTGGCGGTCAAATCTTTTTAGATGGTGTTAATATTAAAGACATCAAAAAACAACATGTTAGAGAAAATGTTGGACTAGTGTTACAAGAACCATTCTTATATGCTAGATCAATTTATGAAAATATAAGTATTGCTAGACCAAAAACTGAACAACACTTAGTCTATAATGCCGCCAAAATTGCGGCAATTGATAGTGATATCAATAAATTTGAAAAAGGGTATGAAACACTAGTTGGAGAAAAAGGTGTAACTTTATCTGGTGGCCAGAAACAAAGGGTTGCGATTGCGAGAATGTTACTACTTGAAAAACCATTAGTAATTTTTGACGATTCATTATCAGCGGTTGATACTACAACCGATTTAATGATTCGTCAAGCTTTAAAAACTAGAAATGAATCTTTAACTTCAATTATTATTACCCACCGGATTACAACCGCTAAAGAAGCCGACTTAATTATTGTTTTAGACAGTGGTAAGGTTTCTCAAATAGGAACTCATGAAGAGTTATCGAAAGTAGAAGGGTTATATAAAAACTTATGGGATATTCAAGGTCAACTTGAAGAAAACTTTTTAACCCATATTAAAGGAGATCTAGAAGATGCAAAACTTTGATGAACACCAAGAAGTCCATACGAAGCTAGATATACGTGTTTGGAAAAAGATTTTAAAAGTAATGCTTCAAAAGAAAGTGCCGCTAATCATGTTAATTGTTAGTTCGCTTCTTTTAGCATTCTTTGATGTTTTATATCCACTACTTAATTCATATGCGATTAAAACATTCTTTGGTGAAACTCCAAATTATTCTACTAAAATACCATTTATTATTGTATATGTAACGTCAGCGGTCTTATTTGGGGTAGTTGTTTTTGGATTTATTAAGGCTGCGGGAACATTAGAAGTAGAGATTGGTTATGAATTAAGAAAACAAGCTTTCAATAAAGTTCAAGTCTTGTCTTATAATTACTTTGACAAAACTCCAGCGGGGTGGGTTATTGCTAGACTTACTAACGACTCAAGAAGATTATCGGGAATTGTCTCTTGGGGTACGATGGAAGGAGTTTGGAGTATGGCGACAATGCTCGGGGCATTAGTCGTTATGTTTATAATTAAATGGCAACTAGCATTAATTATGGTTGGTTTAATTGGATTAATCTTTTTGATTAGTATGTTTTTTAGAAGAAAAATCTTGAAAGCCCACCGTGAAATTAGAAGAACTAACTCCAAAATTACTGCTTCATATAATGAGGGAATTATGGGTAATAAAACATCTAAAACTCTAGTTTTAGAACGTCATAATTATGAAGGTTTCCATGATTTAACTGATGATATGAAACGCAAATCAATTCGTGCGGTCTTCTATTCATCAATTTTCTGGCCAATTTTAATTGTTGTAAGTTATACTGGTTTAATGTTTATTTTAAATATTGGCGGTGACATGGTAATTAAAAATATTATTGATGTCGCCACACTATATTTATTTGTTTCATATTCATTAAGATTTTTTGATCCAGTAATTGCGCTAGCTAATATTTTAGCTGAACTTCAACAGGCACAAGCGGCCGCTGAAAGAATTATTAGTTTAATTGAAGAAGAACCACAAATTATTGATACTCCTGAGATTAAAGAAATATACGGAGATATCTTACATCCAAAGACCGAAAATTATCTTGATATTAAAGGTAATGTAACATTTAAAAATGTGACATTTTCTTATGTTAAAGATGAAATAATATTAGATAATTTTAACCTTGATGTAAAAGAAGGAGATAGTATCGCTTTAGTTGGGGCAACTGGTTCAGGCAAGTCAACAATCGTTAATTTAGTATGTCGTTTTTATGAGCCAAATGAAGGTGAAATATTGATTGATGGCAAAAACTATAAAGACATTTCTTTAGGTAACTTAAGATCAAATTTAGGCTATGTATTACAGACACCACATCTTTTCAATATGTCGGTTGTTGACAACATTAGATATGGTAAAAGAGATGCAACATTAGACGATGTAATAGCGGTTAGTAAAGCCGTTGGCGCGCATGAGTTTATTAGTAAAATGGAACATGGTTATGATACTTTTGTTGGTGAAGAAGGCTCCCTTCTTTCAGCCGGCGAACGCCAACTTATTTCATTTGCTAGAGCGCTATTAGTTGACCCTAAAATCTTAGTTTTAGATGAGGCAACTTCATCAATTGATACTGAAACTGAAAAGGCAATTTTAGGGGCAATTGAAAAAGTTATGAAAGGTAGAACTACCTTTATTGTCGCCCACAGGCTTTCAACAATTAGAAATGTTTCTAAGATACTAGTAATTGATAAAGGTAAGATTATCGAGTCAGGAACTCATCAAGAATTAATTGATTTACAAGGTGAATATTACACCTTATACAAAAATCAATTTATTGATGAACAAGTGTCAAAATCAGTTAGATAGGTAGGGGATTAAATGATTATTATTGTTGGGGCTAGCGCTAGCGGGAAAACCGAAATTACTAAAGTATTAATTAAAGATTATAATTATCATAAGTGTGTCACGACAACAACACGTTTGCCACGTGTTGGTGAAGTTGATGGTAAAGATTATCACTTTTTAAATCATGAGACATTTATGAATAAAATTAAAAATAACGAATTCGTTGAATTTATTCAATATCGTGATAACTATTACGGGACTCAAAGAAAAGATATTAAAAATGATGCAGTCGTCATTTTGGAACCAAATGGTGCCAATGAGTTACTCCGTAAATTACCAGGAGACATCTTTTTAGTTTTGGTTGAATCTACTCGTGATAAAAGAAAATCAAGAATGGTTTCTCGTGGTGATAATATGCATGAAATTAATAAAAGATTGGCTTCCGATGATGAATTGTTTTCTAAAGATAAATTACTAAAGATTGATTTGTTAATTCAAAATGAAAATCAAACGTTAGATGAATTAGCACGATTTATTCACACGAAATACCTTAATTTTCTAAACAAAAAGTAACTAAGTCTAGTTCATTGAATCATAATTTTCATTGATATATAATTTAAGTAAGAGGTGAAAATTATGTTAAAAGATCAAAAAGTTATTGAATTATTACAACAACAAGTTAACGCAGAATTTTATAGTGCGTATTTATATTTAGATTTCGCAAACTGGTTAGAAGTTGAAGGATTAACGGGGTTTGCTAATTGGTTTAAAATTCAAGCTAAAGAAGAATTAGCTCACGGACATTTATTTATGGATTACCTACACGCTCATGGTATTTATGTTAATTTACAACCAATTGCTAAACCAGAACAACCAATACTAATGAATGTTGAAGTAATTTTAAGTGGAGCTTTGCAACATGAGCAACATGTTACGGAATTAATTCATAAGATTTACAAAGCGGCATTAGATGCAAGTGATTTTAGAACAACTGAGATGTTAAATTGGTTTGTTAAAGAACAACTTGAAGAAGAAGTTAATGCACAAGAGTTAATTGATAAATACAATTTAGTGAAAAAATGCGGAACTGGCGTTTACAAATTAGATAAAGAATTAGGCAAACGCGAATGGGAAGAACCAGACTTTAAAATTGTTGATTAATTAATAATTTCAAGGAAGACCCACAAAAGGGTCTTTTTTCTTACTAAATCTCCCAAAATTTACAAATAATATTATAAAAGAGTATAATGTATATGGGCCTTATGAAGTTTACTAGATAATAAGGAGGTTTTTAATATGTTAAATGAATTGATTAACAAAAATGTTGAGATAATAGTTGCTCTTGGTGGAAGAGCTCCTGAAGGTTCAACCCCTAAAAAGTATCGTGGTACTTTAGTTTCAGTCGATAGTGAATTTGTTGAATTACAAATCAAAAGCCAAACCCTACTTATATCTAAAAAATATATTATAACAGTTCAAGAATACTAATAATTTGTGTGCGCTCGTAGCTCAGCTGAATAGAGCAAGACTCTCCTAAGGTCTAGGTCGAAGGTTTGAATCCTTTCGGGCGCGCCATTTTAAATATGCATCAAGGAGAATATATGATAGTTATTACAGGAGCAAGTGGCCATATTGGGAATAACTTAGTAAGATTATTAATCGAGCGTGATATTCCATTCAAAGTCTTATTAAGAAGAGACGGGCATGAACTAGCAGGGTTAGAAATTGAAAAATATATTGGTAATCTTTATGATTATAATTTTTATGATGAACACATTCAAAAAGGTGATACTGTAATTCATTTAGCAGGATATATTGATTTGGGTAATAGAGATTACAAGCAAAGTTATGAAGCTAATGTCACAATGACTAAAATTATTGCTGATGTTTGTTTAGAGAAAAAAGCTAAATTAATTTTTTCTTCATCGACTGATATTTTATTTCATAATAGTAAGGGATATTATATTGAGAACGATGTTGATAAAATTAAATACAATTATCCGAAAACGAAAACAATTGCCACTTTATATGTTAAAGAGCTGCAAGAAAAAGGATTAAACGCGATTATTTTATATCCAACATCAGTTGTTGGAATTAATGATTTTAAGGGATCTCAAGCAGGAAAAGAAATAATTAAGGCTGCTAAAAAAAGATGTTTGCCTTATCTTAAAGGTGGTTATGATTTCATTGATGTAATTGATGTATCAAATGCGATTATAAACGCAGTAGATAGCGATATTACAGGCGATGTCATCCTGTCAGGAGAGTATTATTCAATTAAAGAGTTGTATCAAATTATTGGTAAGTTAACTGGCAAGAAAAAAAGATTAGTTTATATTCCTAGCTGGTTAGCTAAATTTGGTACTATCTTTATTAAGAGTCTTTCACCGATGGTAGTGGATATTGTAACTAAATCTCGTCCGTTTAATGACCCAAAAACCAAACTATTATTAGAAGAAAATACCGCCATTGAAATTACTTTTAAAAATATATTAGAAGAATCTGGTAATAAAATTAATTAAATTTTATTAAATTAATAATGAGGCTTTGTCAAAGCCTTTTTATATTTTTTTATAAATCAGTAGTTTATCGGTTTATTATTATGTTATAATAATAGTAATGGCGTGGAGGTTTATAGATGGTTAAGGATTGCTTGGTATTTTTGGATTATGATTGCGATGATATGTATGATTTTTTAAAGTCTGCTGCAAATACTATTTTTAAATCCGGATTAGTTCAAGATAGCGATGCCTTTTATCGTGCCTTACTTGCTAGAGAAGAAGAAATTACAACCGGTGTTGGAAGAGGTGTAGCTTTTCCGCATGCATACGGTGATTTTATAGACTATCCTTTTGTTTGTTTATTCAGAACCAAAAAAACTCTTGATTACAAATCAATTGATGGGGAACCAGTTGATTTGTTTTTTGTCATTGGGACACCAACTAATGCTGAAGAATTGCATTTAAAGATTTTATCTAGATTGGCGCAAAATTTCGCTCAAGGTGAGTTTAGAGAAGAATTAAGAATTTCTGAAGAAGCGGAATTAATTAGGCAAGTATTATTACGCATTTTCCAACCAATGGTCAACATAATTACTAATGACAATAAAATTAAAAAAGCGATATTAAAAGAGTTTTCACCAAAGATTAACTTTTTCTTCCATGAAAATGGGAAAACGGTAGAACCATTTGAAATTCACATTTCGGATTTATCGTTTGCCATTAACACCGAACCGAATAACCGATTAATTAAAAAAGTATTAACATTAGAAGAAGCGCAAGTAAGCTTAAGAAATTTACTAAATAAGAATAAGGAGGGACAAGCATGAATAAACTATTTGACGTAATCAACCCAAATTTCTTTAACGTCTTGTCAAGCCCAAATAAAGAAATTTACGTTGATTGCATCTTTATTATTTATGACTCTCTTGATAGTGTTGAAGATGCCTTTCAAGGTGATCGTGAATTTGTTATGCAAAGATTAATTCATTACTTTGATGAAATGGAACTAAAAGGAGTTAATGAATTTGATGATAATCGAACTAGCCGCCAAAAAGCGACTGCTGTTATCAACTACTTTAAAGAAAGTGGTTGGCTAGGTGAAGAAGAGTTAGGTGATTATAAAACATCACTTAACTTATTTGACTATACGATTAAAATTGTTGATACCTTAAGGTCAATTAAAGACCGTGATCAAATTGAGTACACTGGAGAAATATTTACTGTCTACTCAGTTTTACAAAATTTCGTTTTAGAAGAAGGTTTAGGAATTATTGAACAAGCTTACGATTCAACTAACCAAATTATTAAAAACTTAAAAGGATTAAAAGCGAACATTTACCGTTATTATTACGATATTACCTTAAATCAAGATGCGCAAGATCTGCAAAATTTATTAGAAAAACTTTTAGTCGAATATAAAAATAATTTCTTCGATAATGCTTACTATAATTTAAAAACTAAAGATAGTTTACCAAGATACAAAAAAGCAATTTTAGACAAAGTATTAGATATTTATAATAGTGACGAAATTATGAACTCATTAGCGCTTCAGACAATGGAAGCGAAAAAGATTGAAGACTATGATGAGGCATTCCATTATATTGAAGAAAAAGTAAGGTTTATCGCTGATTCATTTAACGCTTTTGATTACTTAATTCTAGCAATCGACCGTAAAAACGAACAATATGTTAGTGCGGCCGCTTCAAAGATTTTATTCTTAACGAATCACTCCGATGATATTGAAGGAATTTTCAATCGTATCTTCAAGATTGTAGTTGATAGTGATGAAGATAGTTTCGAATATGATCAATTATTTAATTTATTCCACGCGAGAAACTTAGATACTGAATCACTATATACCCAAAGACGATTAAGAGTTGATACTGACCCAGAACCAGTAACGGTTTTAGATGATTTAATTACCGATGAGTTTAAACGTAAGAAGATTCAATTCTTAGTTAAAAATAATATTTATGGTAAAAAAGAAATTAACCGTTACGCACTATCTCAATTAAGTCATCTTGGTGAAATTGAAGCTTCTGAATTACCATTAGATACTGAAGAAGACTACATTAAATTAATTTTAATTTTCCTATATTCAAGATCAGTTGGCATGAATTATCATGTCGAAATGTTAGGTCGTGAAACGACATCAAATTTTGCGACATTTAATAACTTTTTAATTAAACGAGGTAGATAGATATGAATAAAACGCAAGCAGTTAAAAAATTTAATGAGGAATATTTAAACTTAAAAGAAGGGGAGAAAACTGATTTTTCAAGAATTTGTAATAAGTTATTACAAGTCAACTTCTTAACGAAAAGAAAACCAGGTGATGGTAATGATTACCGCACTATTTTAGCGTTTAAAGAAACTTTTGAAGCGTTCTTTAAATTAATTGATTTTGAATTAATTATTAAAAGAGAAGATGAAGTTGTCTTTATTAAAAACGAAGCGGTTTATAACCACTTACGTTTGCGTAAAGCTGAAAGTGTCTTACTTCTAGTAACTCGCATTCTTTATCAAAGAAAGATGGATTTCATTACTTTAGATGAAGATGTGGAAATCTTCTTATATGAAATTCATGATGAATTAACGAGAATTGGTTATTTAGATAATAAACGGATTACTAAATCGGATTTAAGACCAGCTTTGCAAATGATGAGAGGTTATAATATTATCGATTACATCGATACTGGTTTATCTGATGATGCAAGAATTAAAATTTATCCAACAATTTTATATGTCACTGATTTAGAAGGAATTAAAGGTGTCATTGATAAACTTGATGGATATATGAGAGCCGAAGGAGGATTAGGATATGAAGAAATTAACGAAAATTAAACTAGTTAACTGGCATTTATTTTCCAATCAAACGATTGATATTCAAGGAAACACTTTAATTAGTGGTGAAAACGGCTCAGGGAAATCAACCTTACTTGACGCAATTCAATATTTACTTGTTGGTGGACGCGGCGGTGTTAAATTTAACGTAGCGGCAACCGATGATGCCAAAAGAACTCTTGACGGATACGTTAGAGGTCGTATCGGTGCTGAAAACAAAGAATATATTCGTACCAGTGACGTAATTACTCATGTGGCGTTAGAGTTTTATGATGAAAAAGAAAAAACTTTTAATATTGTCGGTGCGATTTTAGATTTGCCAAGAAATTCATCAATGCGTGAAAGATTATACATTTTAGAAAATGTCGCGATTCACGAAGAGATGTTTTTAGAAGGTAATATGCCTCGTGATTATAAATCAATGAAAGAGTATTTTCGTGATCAAGGAATTGATTTAGAACCATTTGATACGCAAAGAAAGTATCGTGATGGTTTATCTAAATTCTTTGGTATGGATGCGAGAAAATATGCGCAATTACTACCAAAAGCCTTAGCATTTAGATCAATTGACTTACAAACATTCGTGTTTGAATTTTTACTTGATGATAACCCAATTGATATTCAATCACTTAAAAATAACGTTTCTCAATTAAAGCGGGTTGAAGCTCAAATTAAATCTGACCGCGAAAAATTAGAAAAACTAGATTCAATTATTGATGTTGGAACGACAATCACTGAACTTCGTGAACAAGTTCAAGTTAACGAAATCATCGATAACTTAAACTGGGTCGAACAAAGAGAAAATTTCTTAAAGACAAGTGAAGAAGCTCTTGGAAAATTAGATACTAAATTAAATACTTTAAGAACTGAAAAAGCGGAACTTGACGGAGTTATTGAACAAAACGATGCGAATATCTTAAATTTAGAAAAGGCAAAAGATAATAATGATTTATCAAAAACTTTAAGTGAATACCAAGACGCCTTAGATCGTAAAAATAAAGATTATACTCATCAAGATGAAGTTTTAAAACGAGTTTATCAAGATCTTTTAGAAGAAGTTGCGTTCTTAAAAGAAATTACTAAAGTTGTTCCCGATCAAGCGATGAATAACTTTATTCGATATTATGAACAAAATCATAATAATTTAGATTCACGTGAGTTAGTTAATCATTTAAACTTAGTTGCAGGATCAGTTTCAGCCTATGAAAAAGCGTTCCACACTGAAAGACAAAATATTGAACGAAGTAAAACTGAACTTTCAACTAATTTAAGAAACGCGCAATTTAGATTAAATAACTTAAGAAAAAACATTAAAACCTATCCTAAATACGTAACCGACTTAATTGATTCAATTAATCGTGAATTAACATATAAATTCAATAAAGAAATTAACGTTCGTCCATTAGCTGACTTAATTGAAGTTAATGATGAAAAATGGCGTAATGCCCTAGAGGGTTACTTAAATACTCAAAGATTTGACATTATTGTTGAACCTGAGTACTTTAATGATGCCTTAGATGTCTATGAAAGAGTTAAGGGTGAATTAAGAATTTACGGAGTAGGGTTAGTTAATACCGCTAAACTTCAAGCTTACGAAGAAGTTAAAGATGGTAGTTTAGCGTCTAAAGTATCGAGTGAACATCCATACGCGAGACAATACGTTAATATGTTACTTAATGGTATTTATTGCGTGTATGATGTTCAAGATTTAAAGAATTTCTCACGCTCAATTACACCTACCGGTATGACTTATGCCAACCACACCGCACGTCAAATTAACCCGAGAGTATACGAAGTTCCATTTATTGGTGATAACGCTACGGTAGCTCAAATTAAGATTGCTGAAGGTGAAGTTAAAGAGCTTGAAGAATTAATGAAAAAATCATATAGCGATACTGATACTAACGAAAGTGTCGCGAGATTCCTTTCTCGTTCACATGCCCTAAGGTTAGTTCAACAAAACAACTTAAGATATATTGAGTTAATTAAAGAAACTAGAAAAGATATCGCTACTTTAGAACGTCAATTAAAATCATTATCAATGGACGCTAGCTTACAAAAAATTGAAGATCAACTTGATCAAGAAAGAAATAATCGTCGTCAATTACGCTTAGATCAAGAAAAAATTATTTCTGAAATCGCTAAAGCTAGAGAAGAACGTCAAAGAACTTTAAATAATATTGATGAAGTTAGAGAAAAATTAGAGATGATTTTACAAAAACAAAAAGAATTCTCAGTGACTCATGGGGCAGTATTAAGTATTGCTCAAACTCAATATCAAGCGTTAAAACAAAAAACACAATATGACTACAACACAATTACTCAAGATATTCAACGTTCTAACGTCACGATTAATAACCAACTTAATCGTATGCAAAACGATATTACTAACCAAATGAGAGCGTATGTTCATCAGTATTCATTTGATGCTGAACCTAACTTTGAAAGTTTAATTACTTTTGAAGCTGAAGCTAACTTAATTAAGAACAATAACTTAATTAAATATGAACAACAAGCAACAGATCTTCGTAAAGCTTCAGAAGTAGGTTTCAAAGAAGAGTTTGTTAATAAATTACGAGCATCAATTGAACAAGCCCAACAACAAATTGAAGAGTTAAACTTCGCGTTAGAAGGTAAGAAATTCGGTAGTGACCACTATCAACTTTTATGCTTACCATCAGAAGATCCGGAATATAAGATGTATTATGAAATTATTATGAGTTCAACCGCTCATGAACGTCAAACTTTATTTACTGAAGGATTATCAAAGAAAAACGAAAGAATTTTAATGGAATTATTTGAAAAAATTGCTTCAGATAACCCAGAATATGACCGCTTAGCGTATGAATTCTTAGATTATCGTAATTATATGTCATATGATATTAAAATTGAAAACGATAATGGTAACTTATCATACTTTAGCAAAGTATCAAGAGAAAAATCAGGTGGAGAAACGCAAGTTCCATTCTATATTGTCATTGCGGCATCATTCCAACAATTACTATCAAGAAATAAACGAATTGACTCAGGATGCGTCGTTTTATTTGACGAAGCATTTAACAACATGGACGAATCAAGAATTGAAGCAATGATGAAATTTTATAATTCATTAAGTATTCAACTTTTAATTTCGATTCCACCGCAAAGAGTTTCAAATATTATTCCATATGTTAATACTAGCTTAATTATTGTTAAACATAATGACTACGCGATTGTAGAATCTTTTAAGGATGATAGAGTTGTTCAGTAATGATTAAAAAAGGTATTTCAGTATCACATGGTTTAGGACTTGCTCCGGCTTATATTATTCAAGATTTAAAAGTAGTAGTATCAAGTGAACGAGCCAGTGATACCTTGGAACAATTAAATAAATTAGAAAATGCCATCTTAGAAGCTGAAGTTGAAATTAAAAAATCAAAAGAAATGGCTCAAAATTTAATGGATGAAGAAGACGCCTATATTTTTGATGCTCACTTAGCAATTTTAAAAGATGAGTATTTTTTGCGTGATGTCAAAGATTTAATCAATCTTGGACATTATGCTTCTTATGCGTATAAACAAGTTACTAAAAAGTATTTAGATGAAATTAGAAAAGCTGAAAGTATATATTTGCAAGAACGATCAATTGACGTTAATGACGTCTATATGAAAGTAATGTTTTATTTAGATGCCCTATCACGACCGCAATTATCAATTAATCAAGAGGTTATTTTAGTGGCATCGGATTTAACCCCTTCCCAAACAATTGGACTTGATTTTAACTTAGTTAAAGGGATTGTTACTGAACGTGGTGGTAAGACTTCACATGCCGCCATTATCGCAAGAACTCTTGGGATTCCATCAGTAGCTGGAATTAGAATTAGTTCAATTAATGAAGGTGATCTACTTTTAGTTGACGGAAGATACGGCACAGTAACGATTGATCCAAGTGAAGATGAATTAGTTGAATATGCTTACTTTTTAGATCGAATTCAAACTAAAGAAAAACGACTAGAACCATTTAAAAAGTTAAAAACGCAAACCCTTGATGGACGTTATATAAAATTAGGCGCTAATATTTCCAGCCATGATGAAATTGACCACTTAAAATACGCTGAAGGCGTGGGACTATTTAGAACTGAATTTTTATTCATGAGAGATAGTAAAACGCCAACGCTTGAAGAACAAATCCATTCATATGAAATGGTATTAGCTTCGAATAAAAATGAAATTAACGTGATTAGAACCTTAGATATTGGTGGTGATAAGAACTTAACTTATTTACCAATTAAAAAAGAAGAAAATCCATTTTTAGGTCAAAGAGCGATTCGGCTCTCACTAGCCAATAAAAACCTTTTTAGAACTCAGTTAAAAGCGTTGTTACTCGCAAATAAATATTCGAATCTAGCGATTATGATGCCAATGATTTCGACACTAGATGAAATTTTAGAGGCGAAAGAATTAATTAAATCCGTAGAAACGGAACTAACCGAAGAAGGACATAAGATTAACAAATATCAACTTGGAATTATGGTTGAAGTTCCAATTGCCGCTTTCGGTTTAGAAGATTTAATCGAAGAAGTTGATTTCGTAAGTATTGGATCAAATGACTTAATTCAATATTTATTCGCTGCCGATAGAATGAATGAAGAAGTGGCATACTTATATCAACCTTATCACCCGCAACTATTAAAAATTATTAAGCATGTTGTAAACATCGCCAAAAAACACGATAAATGGGTTGGTGTTTGCGGTGAGATGGCTGGAGTCAAAGAATCAGCGTTATTATTAGTTGGTTTAGGTGTTGATGAACTCTCAATGGGATATACCTCCATTCTAGAAATTAGAGAGATGCTGTCTAAAGTAAAAACAACAGAATTAACTAAACTAGTTAATGACGTGCTTAAATTAAAGAGTAATGATGAAGTCTTACAAGTAGTTAAGAAATTTTTAAATAATATAAATAAAAATAAAGGAGAAGCTTATGAAATTTAGTTCGAAAATGGATAATTTAGTATTATTAATATTCGTATTAACTTTATTAGTTTTCCCAGTATTTGTGATCGCATTAATTCACATATTAATGCTTAGATATACTGTGGGGAAAGATCGAGTTAAAATTGAGGGTTTATTTAAATCATTCGATATCAAATATGAAGATATAAAAAATGTCGAAATTAAAAATTTTGAAAATTCAGTTTTATCCGAAAACATTGATTTAATTGCCACAGCACTATGCAATAAAGGAGTATTAATTACTTATCTATCTGAGGGTAAAGAAAAGAGTGTTTATATTTCACCAGAGACTCCTCAAAGATTTATTGATGAAGTAAATAAACACCTTCATAAAGAAGAACCAAAAGAGAAAAAAACTGAAGAAAAAGAATTAGTTATTCCAGAAATTGTCGAATAATTAAAACAACAAATAATGGCTTTTTAAAGCCTTTATTTTATCATTAATTAAATTTAAAAAGAGCCTTATTAAAAGGCTCTTTTAAATTGTTTAATTATTATAAGGATTTTGCGATATCACTAGCGAGTTGGTTTAATTTTTCACTAGTTTCATTGGTTAATTTAGTAACGATAGTTAGTGGCTCACCAACTAATTTATTATCTTTCATCTTTCCAAATGTTTCAACAAGTAGTGGTAAGGCACGGCCTCCCCAAGACTCGTTTACAATAATGGAATAATTACGTTTAGTTAATCCGTGATATTCAAGTTCAGTCATGAAGTGTTGCGCGGTAATATGAAGTGTTACGTTATAATTTGGTGCCATAACGACTAAGTTTGAAAAACGATAAACATCAGCCATGACATATGAAAAATCAACAGTGTTTAAATCATAAATTCTAATGTTTTTAACACCTAATTTAGCTAAGGTGCTAGCTAGTTTACTAGCAGCAAGTGCGGTATTTCCATACATTGAAACGAAAGTAATAACGACCCCTTGTTCTTCAACATCAAAGTTTGACCATAAATGATATTTTTCAAATAATGATTTAATAATATCTTGATCACGATGGATTAATCCGTGAAGTGATAATAATAAATCAATTTCCAATTTATCAATTTTCTTTAGTAAGGTGATGACATTTCTTCTAAATTTAGCTAAAATATTAACGAAATAACGTCTAACTTCAGCCATATTAAAATTAGTTTCATCACTATATAAGTGTCCTTTTAGAGATCCGAATGAACCAAAAGCATCAGCTGAAAGTAGAATTTTTTGTTCAGGGATGTATGTTACAAATACTTCAGGCCAGTGGACTAAAAAGGCTGAGATGAATTGTAGCGTGTTTTTACCTACTTTTAATTCATCACCATCTTTAACTAGATGATATCTGTCTTGATAATCACTTGAGAAGAATTGTTCAAAAAATTTAAAGGTATATTTAAAACCGACTAATTTGGCATTAGGATATTTTCTAATTATTTCTAGTAAACTTGAACTATGGTCTGGTTCCATATGATGAATTACTAGGTAATCTAAGTCTCTACCATCTAAGACGCTTTCAACATTTTGTAAGAATTCTCCAGCGACTGAACTATCAACGGTATCAAATAATACTGTTTTTTCATCTAATAATAAGTATGAGTTAAAGCTAACTCCTTCAGATAGTGGGATTAAATTTTCGAATTTAGGTAAAAAATGACTACTAACTCCGACATAATACATTGAATCTGTTAATTTAGTTTTATTTTGCATAAAAATCACTCCTTCCCTATCATTTTATCATTGATGATAACTTATTCTAAATATTTTGTATCAAAATTGGTATACTATTAATATAAATTGCATCCATAGCTCAACTGGATAGAGCATCACCCTCCGACGGTGAAGGTTCCGAGTTCAAACCCCGGTGGATGCGCCATAAGGAGAGATACCCAAGAGGCTGAAGGGGCTGGCTTGGAAAGCTAGTAGGGCTTGAAAAGGCTGCAAGGGTTCAAATCCCTTTCTCTCCGCCAGAAGAAATAAAAGGCTGTCGTCATGACAGCCTTAATTATAAATTAACTTTTTAAGAAACCTACCGTTTGATGGAAGACTAATTTAATATTTAAGAATTTATCAATTTCCATTAGCGCATAATATAATTGAGCCCTTTCTTCAAATTCTTCATGATTTTGTGGTAAGTCGGTTGATTTATAAATTTCAATTAGTTCTTGAAGTTTATCGTCTAAGTGTTTAGCGTAGTTATCAAAGGCGATTTTAATAAATCTTGAATAACTTCCTTTTCAACCGAGTCAGCAGCACCATTTAAAATTGTTTGAATTCTCTTTAGTACCCAAATTTGTTCTCGTCTCATTTCAACATATTTTAATTGGTTTTCTAATTCTTGAGAATAAGCATTATCAAGTTCTATTTTAATAGTTGATTCTAAAGCATTTAATTCACCCATAATTTGATTAAATAAGACAATATCGTTATTAGCTATCTTTTGAACTAAATTGTTCATATGTGAATCCATTGATGAAATTTTTTCTAAGATTTTTTTATCTTTAGGCATATATAAACTTAGAAGGAGCGCAACGATTAAACCAATTAACATTAAATATAAAGAGTTGATTGCAAAATATAAATTTTGATTGCCTTGAATTTGCGAAATAGCTACTAAGGTTGCAATAATAGCTGGTTGAACTTTAAATAAAAAAGTAAGCGGTATATATAAGGCACAACACAATAAGAAGACCCATAGATCATAGCCAAATATTAAAAATATTACAATTGCTAGGACTAATCCTAAAAAAGTTCCAACAATTTTTTTATAGCCGCCAATAACAAAATTCTTTCTTGTAGTATCTAAAAACATTAATCCGTATAATCCCGCAGTAAAAGAATATGGGACTTTAAGTAACATCGCGATTAACATCGCGGCGACAAACGCAATCGACATTTTAATCATTCGATCAATATTTCTGTTCATAATAATCATCTGAAAATATTATACTTGAAAAAATATGAAATATGTTAATGATTTCTTAAAAAATTTACAATAAATGGTATAATTTATACACAACAAGATAACATGAAAATAAGGAGAATAGATATGGATATAAAAAAAGAATCAAATATAATTACTAAAATTACCCTTTATGCCATTATTTTTAACATTTTATTATTAATTGTTAAAATAATTTTTGGCATTATTGGGAAATCATCAGCTGTAATTAATAGTGCGATTGATTCGGGATTAGATGTGATAGTAACGGTATCCATTTTATTTATCGGCAGATTTAGTCGTAAAAAACCGGATAAATCTCATCCTTATGGCCACGAAAAATTTGAAAGTATTACCACAATCGCTTTTGGAATTGTCTTAATTGTTATTGCCGTACAACTTGTTATTGGTGGGGCTGAAACGTTAATTGATTATTTTTCAAAAGGGATTGAAATTACCCAACCAGAAACACTTGCGATTGTCGCGGTAATTGCCACAATAGTAGTAAAACTTGGATTGTTTGTTGTTACTAATCAATCATATCGAAGGGCGAAATCTCCAGCCCTAAAGGCTTTAGCTATTGATCATATTTCAGATGTTTTTGTATCGGTTGCTTTATTAGTTGGCGTTGTATTAGCCTTAAACGGTTTTGTCTTCTTTGAGCCAATAGCGGGTATTTTAGTGGCTTTATTTATTGGCTATAATGGTGTTGGTTTAATTATTGAAAGTATTGGTCAGGTCGTCGATGAGGCAGCAGAAAAGGAAGACATTAACCAAGTTAAAGAATTAGCTAAATCAGTTTCAGGAGTTATTAAAATTGATAAAATTAGAACAAGAAAATTTGGATTAAAATTATTTGTTGATATTGAAATTTCAGTTGATGGAAATCTAACTGTAGATAAGGGCCATGATATTGCTGAAGCGGTCCATGATCTTGTTGAAAAAGAGATGGAACATGTAAAACATTGTATGGTACATGTAAATCCGTATATTGAATAATTGTAAATTGTGTTAAATATAAATTAAATTATGTTATTTTGAAAAATATATATATTTTTAAGAGTGGG
>Ga0209723_1003342_pt1 | contig 19416 bp, 18 predicted proteins | sample BiotimSIPDNA_2_FD_185750 | JGI IMG/M metagenome (GOLD analysis project Ga0209723, IMG submission 185750) | Anaerobic biogas reactor microbial communites from Washington, USA - Biogas_R2 time_0 SIP DNA (SPAdes) (version 2) | ecosystem: Engineered > Bioreactor > Anaerobic > Unclassified | place... | reverse complement strand
GGAATGACGCTGCATAAGGTTGTTTATAATGAAACGAAAAATACGTTGATACGGGTGTGCTTCATGTGTTTCTTTCTGACTGAGATACTGCGTTTTGGTTGCGCCGAAAGCGCCACTTCTTCCGGGTGAAGTCCCGGACGAAGCGTAGTAACTTATAAGATTGTAGCCGCGATAAAAAACAAGAAATTAAATCGTTGTATGGATGTTGTTTTGGAGTGCGCAAGCCATGCTTGCGCTTTCGCTTTCTTGCTGATTTACAACAAAACGCAGGTTATAAAGACTCAATTTTACAGCCCATGCAAAAGCGAAAGTAAAAGCGCAAGCATGGCTTGCGCACTCCAAAAGGTGCAAACATTGGGTTGCAAGCATAGTCCGTGTTGGTTCCTACCCATTCCGACGGGTCGAAAAGTATTCCGCCACCGGCGATCCCTTGATGATATTAACTGAAACCGTCCTGTGACCAGAATCACCCTGAAAGTGTATACTGTTTCCGTTGTTTGCTTTGTCTTTCCTGTCTATGTAGATGGAATCCTTGGAGCGACAAGACGTGTATAGTCGATGGCAGTTTATGGTAGTTATTCTTCTGTTCTGCGGCGGCCTTCCGGCGGAAATGACGGAGGAGCAGCAAGTGCGGCTGTTGCAGGCGCTTTCCGGCATGAGTGCCGCGCCGCTGGCGGCCGAATCGCGGGAGGTATGCGAGCATGTCGCCCGGGAAGACCTGGACCTGGAAGCAAGGACCGCCTTCCTGGACCGCTTTTATCAGGACCATGTATTTACGGAACACTTGGGGTACAACCTGGAAAACCATATCTTGTACTCCACAGCGGACCAGGGGAAAATGGCCCGTTTCGCGGGTTCCGTCGCGGCGGCCGCCCTAAGAAATTTATGGGAATCCGCCGCCTTAGCCGGTGTCAAACCCAATGGGGCGCTGCCCTTTCTTGAATCGGTCTTCAACAAAGGGACTGTTTCCATCCGAGACGCCGTTACTTCGGGCATACAAGATGTACTGGGCGCGCATCCGCTGGAGCTCGCGTCCTTTTTAACGCCTGCGGCACCGCATCCCCTCGAGGCCACGCTTGAAGCCATGCAAAGCTGCATTACCCTCGGCGTGTACGCCACAAAGAAAGAATACGCCGCCTGGTTCAAACTTCCCGATACCACGGCGACATTCTTTGACCGCACCCGGGTCTGGCTCTTTGATGGACAGACGCTGTCGTCGGAACATCGGGCAAGCCTGGAAAGCCTCTTCGCCGGCATCCCCGTATCGCTTCACGGTGTTATTGCGCTTCAGTTGCCGGAAAGCACCGGGTTCAGCGCGGAGAATACCACCTTGCGCGTACCGGGCATTTCCCTGGATGTTCCCCTGATCGCTATGGAAGTCCTGCGTGAGTTGCCGGTGTATGACGAGAATGCGCCCCTGACGGTCATCCCTGAGTTTACGGGCATTACGCTGGAACGCCTTTCCGCGGCGGTCCACACCCGACAGTTCGGACTCCGGCCTGATGTTTACCAGCGTATGCGGACCTTCTTCACGATCATGGAAGCGCGACCCGATCCCGCGCTTCTTTCAATCTTTCCGCCGGAAGTGTTCCGGCTCTCTCCCGAAGAGCGCATGGCCTATCTGGGGTATTTATGGCTGGCAAACAGCCGCAGATTGCTAGAAACGGCGATCACCCAGGTGGAGCAACAGCAGGCGCGCCCTCCTCTTTACGCCCTGTTACTTGAAGCCGATATCTGGTCGGAACTCAGCGATGCCACGCTGCTGTTCCGGACCAATCCCGCAGGCGTTCTCACTAATGAAAAAGCAGCGCTGCGCAGAGGCGGCGCGTCAGGCGCCCTGCATGTCAACGGGATCGCGTTTTCGGGCAGAATATGGCAGTATGAAATGGGGGATCTGGCAGGAATGCCGGTGGTAAGATAGGCGGGCGGGAGGGTACTTCAGGGGTTACCCCTCTTGGCCATAATAGGCTTGGCTGCCGTGTTTCCGCTGGAAATGCTTCGCCAGCAGATAGGCTTCCAGGGGCGGGGCGTCGGGTTCAAGAGAAAAGGTATGAAAGGCCATCCGGGCCAGTTCCTCCAGCACCCCGGCGTTTTCGACGGCCTGTTCCACCGTGGCGCCCCAGACGAAGGGGCCGTGACCGGCAACCAGGGCCGCGGGACGGCGCAGGGGGGATCCGCCGGACAGGGCCTTTACAATACATGATCCGGTGTTGCCCTCGTAATCCTCCGCCACCTCGTCCCGCGAGGGAGGGGACACCAAGGGCACGCTTCCCTCGAAGTAGTCCGCGTGGGTGGTACCCAGGCAGGGGAGTTCCCTGCGCGCCTGGGCGAAGCAGGTCGCGTAATGGGAGTGGGTATGCACAATGCCGCCGATCTCCGGGAACGCCCGATAGAGGGCCAGGTGCGAGGCCAGGTCCACCGAAGGGCGCAATGAACCCTCGACAGGAATTCCCTCGAGATCAGTAATGACCATATCCTCCGGGGTCATCCTGTCATAGGCAATGCCGCTGGGTTTGATGCATACCCATTTGCGGTCCGGATCCACGGCGCTCGCATTGCCCCAGGTCTGGAAAACCAATCCGGTGCGTTTCAGCGCCAGGTTCGCCTCGCACACATGCCTACGCAGTTCATCAAGCATCATAGTCCATCCTCATCCAGCGATTCTTTGTAAAAGACGCCAGCGCCCTGGGGCTTCGGGTTCCGCGCCTTGCTGCTTTACCGTTCATCCTCAAAGGCCCGTATTCGCTCCACAATGTCCTCCACGTCCGTCAAGGTCATCAGGTCCCGGCGCAATTGGGCGACATAGGCCGCACCCTTCAGGTACCCCCCGTAGTGGCGGCGGAAGGAATAAATTCCCCGGGGCGTTCCGCGAAAGGCCACGTGAGCGTACAGGTGGGCGATACACATTTCCTTGCGTTCATCCAGCGATGGCTCCGGCAATAGCTCGCCGTAGTCCATGTAATGCCGCATGGCCCGAAAGACCCAAGGCTGTTCCATGGCCGCGCGGCCTATCATAACACCGTCACAACCGAGATTAAAACAGATTTCCGCATCCTGGGGCGTACAAATATCACCATTGGCGATCAGAGGAAGAGAGGGCGCCGCCTCCTTGATTCGCGGCAGCCAGGTCCAATCGGCCTTGCCGGAATAGCCCTGGGCTCGGGTCCTGCAGTGAACGGTAAGCGACTGAATCCCCATGTCGGCAAGCATGGGCGCCAGTTCCAGGATGACGATACTGCCGTCGTCCCAGCCGAGGCGCGTTTTCACGGTTACAGGCAGGCTGGTTCCACGCTGCACCGCCGCCACCGCGCCCCGCAAGCGGTTCAGGTCGCGCAACAGGCCTGCGCCGTCGCCCCGGCCCGCGATTTTCCTTACCCAGCATCCGCAGTTGACGTCAATGAAATCCGGCGCGCCGGCAGCCTCCGCCAGCGCCGCCGCCCGCTCCATGGAATCAGGGTTGCTGCCGTATAGCTGGATGCCGATGGGCCGTTCGTATTCGGTAATATCAAACTTGGCGATTTCGGATTTGACGTTTCGAATCGCCGCCTCACAACTGACGAATTCCGTATACAGCACATCCGCGCCGTAGTCTTTGCACAAACGGCGGAAGGGGGGATCGCTGACATCTTCCATGGGGGCCAAGCACAGGGGGCGCGCTATGTCGATCTTTCCAAAAAGCATGTATCCATTCTCATTTCACAACACGCGTAATCAGCGCGGTATTATTGGTCGCCCCCAAGAATTTCTCTGTAGATCGCGAGGATGGACTCCGCATAGTAATCCAGACTGTAAAGGGAGCGGGCGGTCTCGCCCGCCGCGCGACCGTAGGCAAGACGGCGTTCGGGGTCATCATGAAGCAGGCGCATGGCGGCCAGCAGTCTTTCAGGGCTTCCGTCGGTAACCAGCCCGTGGCGTTCATGGGCAACGATTTCCGGAAGCATGCCCCGTTCGGAAGTGATCATGGGCTTGCCCATGGCCATAATTTCCCGGACAGCGCGGCAGGTGCCGTCCGTGCCCGGCGTAAGGAACATCCCGGCATCCAGGGCGGCCAGCATGCCCACGTATTCATCCTTGTCCAGATATCCGGTAAAACACACTCGTCCTTCCAGCCCCAGCTCCCGTACCGGATTAAAAGCAAGTTGTTCCTGCCGCGTGCCCCGTCCGATCACCACGAGCATGGCCTCCGGCACCTCCGCCGCGAACTGCGAGAATGCGGCAAAAAGGTCTTCATAATGGCGATGGGCCTGTATGCGCGCCACAATACCGAGGATGAAGGCCCCGGTATCCAGCCCCAGTTTCGCGCGCATATCGGGGAGGGCACGGCCGGGATCAAAACGGCCGACGTCTATGGCGGTGTTGGCCACGAAGAACCTGCCGGAATCGGCGCCAAAATGCTCCCTGTCCGCCTGGAGCGCCGCACGTGACGGTTCGATGACCGCGCGGCAGTGGTTTACAAAGCCGCGGTGCCGCCCGGTAAGGGGAAACCCCGTCCCCTCATAGCTGGACCGCACCACGGGCAGATCAAGGCCTGCGGCGGCGCGCAGGGCGATTCCCGTGTCATTGTCCAAATGGCAATGAATCAGGTCATATGCCGTTTTCTCAAGGTGCCGCCGCAGCGCCCGGACATCCAGCCAGTTCAACAGGGGGCGGCGGTGCTTGGACAGGGACAGAAACGTAAACGGTTCCAGGCCGTATCCCCGCGCCTCCGTCTGCACCTTGTTGAAGCCGGAACCCGCCCTGGGCGCGCAGGCGAAATTCACCTGAAGGCCCCGTTCATGGAGGGCGCGGCACAGATTCACCGCAGGCTCCGCAGGCCCCGTCCATTTGCTGTTGCTGAACAGGTGCAACACCCGTATGGGGGAGGGGGCCATGGTTATCTCGGCCCTTTCCGGGGACGCCTGCTCATGAGTTGGCGGCTACTTTCTCGGCTTCTTCCAGGCGGACGCCGACCAGCTGCGACACCCCGGCCTCCTGCTGGGTAACGCCGAAAATGGCGTTCGCCCGCGCCATGGTCTGCTTGTTGTGGGTAATCATGATGAATTGGCTTTTCCCGGTAAACTCATCCACCATGGTCAGGAAACGGCCGATATTCGCGTCATCCAGCGGCGCGTCCACCTCGTCCAGCACGCAGAAAGGACTGGGTTTCGCCACAAAAATACTGAACAGCAGGGCGATGGCGGTCATGGCCTGTTCGCCGCCGGACAGCAGTTTGATGGTCTGCGGCTTTTTTCCGGGAGGCCGGGCTTCGATTTCGACACCGCACTCCAGCGGATTCGACTCGTCCAACAGGAAGAGGCGCGCCTGGCCGCCGTTGAAAAGGCGTCGGAAATGGTTCTTGAAATTTTCTGAAATGGATTCAAAGGTGGCCAGAAACATGTCCTCGGTCGTGGCGTCAATTTTTTTGACAACGCCCAGAAGGGTGTCCCGGGCCTTCACCAAGTCATCATTTTGGGCCTTGAGAAACTTGGCGCGCTTTTCCAGGGCGTCGTATTCCTCAATGGCGCCAAGATTCACGCTGCCGAGGCGCTGCAGTGTCTGACGCTTTTCCTCGACCAGTTTGTCGCGCTCGTCCTCATCGTATTCATCCGAACCGACTTCCTCCTCCGTAAGCGAAGCCAGCGCCAGGCCGTACTCGGCGGCTATGCGCTCCTGGAAGAACTGCATCCGGTCTTCCTTTTGCGAGCATTCCAGTTCGAGCTTATGTACTTCACGCTGCGCCGCGTCCGCCTTTATGCGGCTTTCCTTGAGCTGATGGGTGAGCTTATCACCAGACTCGGCCAGGAAATGCTGTTCGCGTTGGGTTTCGAGCACTTCCCCGTGCATTTTGTCCCGCGACCGGGACAATTCCGCGGACTGGGCCAGCACCTCCTTGATCTGTTCTTCAAAAGCCTGTGCGCGCTTTTCCATTTCTTCCGCGAGCGCCTGTTGTTTCCGCGCCTGTTCCTGCATGTCCCGGCTGCCCCGGCGCGATCGCTCACAATCACGCTTGAGTTCTTCCAGGGCCCTCAGGGCCCCGTTTTCCCGCACGCGCTGATCGGCTACGGCGGCGTTAAGCCGGTTCAGTTCCTCACGCTGCTGGACTGCCTCCTTTTGCGCTTCTTCCAGCCTGCTTCGCAGACTCTCGTCATCCGTTTCCATGCCGCCGATACGCGAGCGCGCATCTTCAAGCCGGGTTTCCAACGACTGTTTCTGTTGCTCCAGGGCGGCGCGGGTTTGGTCGGCCTGTTCCAGAGCGGCGCGATGGCTTTCCGCTTCCGCAGTGCGGCGGGCGAGGGCCACACCGGTATCCCCCAATTGTTTGCGCAATTGGTGTTCTTCCGCCTCAAAGGCTCTGATGGCCTGCCCGAGTTGGGCCGCGCCTTCCGACAGGTCCTGCGCCCGATCCGTCATATCAGCGATGGTCTGCTTGGTCCGCTTGACTTTTCCCTCAAGGTCTTCAATTTCCGTATTGCGTCCCAGCAGTCCCCGGCTTTCCCGCTGGGTGCGCCCACCGGTGACGGCGCCGGCGGGGGTGACAACTTCGCCGTCGAGCGTGACCAGGCGGGGAAAACGGCTTTCCTGCCGGGCAATGCGAATGGCATCGTCGATGGTTTCCACGATGAGCGTGTTATACAGCAGGTACTGCACAGCAGGCAGCAGCCGGGCTTCGCACTGCACGTAATCGACCGCCAGCCCGACAATGCCCTGGCGACCGCGCAAATTCTTTTCGTCCTCGGGGTGGCCGGGCCTGATGGTGTCCAAGGGGAGGAAAGTGACCCGTCCGGCACGGTTCTCCTTCAAAAACGTGATGGCCGCTTTCGCGGCGTCCGCCGTGTCCACGATGACATTGTTGATATTGCCGCCCAGGGCGGCCTCAATGGCATATTCATACTGCTTTTCCGTAGAAATGACATCGCCCACCGGCCCGATGATGCCCTGCATGCCCGGGAAATTCTTTTGCCGGGCCATCATGACGGCGCGCACGCCGATGGCAAAGCCCTCGTAACTGTCGCGTAATTCCACCAGCGAGGCGAGGCGCGCCTCCAGGCTGCTTCTGCTTTCCCGAAGTTCCTGCCATTTCGTGTTCAGCGCGACGATTTCCTCTTCCACGCGCTTGCGGTCCTGCTGTGACTGCTCCCGCTGCCGCACCGTTTCGGTCAGTTTTCCCTGCACCTGCTGTTCTTCGCCGCGCAGTTGCGCAAGCAGGCCGCCGGTCTCCTTCATCCTTACATCCAGCGCTTCCTGCTGTCCGGTGACCACGCTGAGTTGTGACTCGATATTGGCGATGGTTACGCCCACCGTTTCCAGCTCGGTTTGCGCCCGGTTGCGGGTGTTGACCGATTCCAGGGTCATGCTCCGCAATTCTTCAATCAACCTGTCCTTTTCGGACAGTTGCGCCCGCACCTCATCGGCCTGCCGCTGCAGGTCGGCAAGGGCTTCGCGAATCTTCTCGGCTTCCTTTTCAGACTCGGTCAGCTGCCCGGCGGAAGCGCCGGATTCACTGTCCATCGCGGCCGATTCTTCTTCCAGGCGCGCCTTTTCAGCCGCGGCTTCCGCGGCACGTTGGCGGGCGAACTCGATTTCCTTTTTGAACAGGCTTACCTGTCCTTCCAGCCGCTCCATTTCCGTGTCCGCGGCATGTTCCCGTTCGCGACGCTCCGCCAGCAGGCGGTCCGCCTCTACGCGCTTGAGGTTTACGGACTCCATTTCCGCTTCCTGACGCGAGGTTTTGACGGCCAGTTCCTGATATTGGTCCGTAGACTGGACAAGCCGTTCGCGCAGGTCGGCCACCTGCCCGCTCAATTCATTGTACTTGAGCCATGCGTTCCGTATTTCCAGGGCGCGCAGTTCTGTTGTCAGTTCCCGGTGACGGATAGCCGCGTTGACCTGCCGTTTTAACGACCGCATTTGCCGGTCCACTTCGGCAATAATGTCATTCAGCCGCAGCATGTTCTGTTCGGCCGATTCCAGTTTCCGCATGGCCATGCGCTTGCGGCTCTTGTATTTGATGATGCCCGCCGCCTCCTCCAACAAGTATCGCCTGTCCTCCGGTTTTGTGCTCAAGACAAGGTCTATTTTGCCCTGGCCGATGAGGGAATAGGCGTTGGTCCCGATACCGGTGTCCATGAACAGTTCCTGGATGTCGCGCAGGCGGCACGAGGTCTTGTTGAGCAGGTATTCGCTTTCCCCGGAACGGTATACGCGGCGGGTGACTTCCACTTCATTGTAGTCCACGGGCAGCTGCCCGTCGGCATTGTCAAAGGTCAGCGCGACTTCCGCCATGCCTGTGGCGGGACGGCCTCCGCTGCCGTTAAAAATGACATCCTGCATGTGGGAGCCGCGCAATTCCTTGGCGCTTTGTTCACCCAGGCCCCAACGGAGCGCATCCAGAATGTTGCTCTTGCCGCAACCGTTCGGACCGACAATGGCGGTAATCCCCAAATCAAGATTAATGACCGTCGGATCGGCGAAGGACTTAAAACCGTGCATGGAAATTCTTTTAAAGTACATTCAATATACCTGTCTAACCCGGCATGGCCGGTATAAGGGCTGCAGCAGCATCACCGCATACGAAACAACAAGCATTTTCAGTTTCACGCGGTCATTATTCATTATCGTTCCACTCCCGCCTGCCTGCGACACGAAAGGTGCGCTGAGGAGAACATCCGGACTCGTTCCGTATCAGCCTGTTTCCTGAGCGTTAATCTCCGCGACTTCCCGGATGCGCTCAATGGCGTCCGACCTGCCTGTATTCCGGTTCGTGCGAATAAGCACGGCATTGAACTGCACAGGACCGTCCGCCACCTCCCACTTGCGGGGGAGACCGGTGATCAGTTTGTCGATAACCAGATCCTTTTTTACGCCCAGAATGCTGTTATAAGGCCCGCACATGCCGACATCAGTGATAAAGGCGGTCTTGCCCGGCAAAAGCCGTTCATCGGCCGTCTGCACATGAGTGTGCGTACCCACGACAGCTGTGCACCGTCCGTCCAGGCGCCACGCCATGGCCGCCTTTTCGGAGGTCGCCTCGGCGTGTATGTCCACGATCACCGCGCATACGGAATCGGGCAACGCGGCGAGTTCGCGTTCTACCGCGACAAAAGGGCAATCCACCGGCTCCATATAGACTCTTCCAATCAGGCTGATCAGGGCGACCTGCCTGCCGTCGGGGAGACCATACAGGGCGCGGCCGCGGCCCGGGGCCGACTTGGAGTAATTGGCCGGACGCGCCACATCCTGAAGGGAGTCAATGCCGTCCACCATTTCCTGTTTGCGCCAGGTATGATTGCCCATCGCAAACAGGTGGACGCCATACTGACGAAGCTCCGCCACCAGGGCGGGGGTAGCACCAATGCCGTGGGCAATATTTTCCGCATTCGCCATGACCAAGTCAACCCGCCGCGACTTGACGATTCCGGGCAAAAAATGTCGAACGGCCAGTCGCCCTGGACGCCCCACGATGTCACCGATATATAAAATATTCATAATAATCTCAACATGTTACATACTAAGGCCCAACGCACTTTTATCTCCCCCGCAAGGCAAATTATACAGGGAGAATCCGACCTGTGATTCGCCTTCACGCCCGCTTCTGAATAGATTGATCCGGTAAATGCCACCACATCTCCGGATACGGGCATTGTATCGCAGAAATCCCCCTTAAAGCGAATATTACGAGCGAAGAACGGATAAAAATCGGGTGTCCATCCCGGGTTCAGCCCATACCCTGTAGCCAAATTCCGGCGCCCCTGAAATTCATACTGATTTTCTCGCGAATAAAAACAGTAACAGGCTCATGCTGATATAAAACGTGTATGCCATGAGCAATACCTTATGGGCCGGCTGGAGCGGGAGGGGGGTGCTCACCAGATATCCGGCGAGAATGATTAAAATGAGGGTGGTGGCAAGAAGGGAGGCAGGAATGATGGCGTTGCCATTTTTCCGTAGTTCCCGGTAAATCCACCAGGCAAAACCCAGTCCGGCAGGAAGCAGAAACACCAGACAAAGAGGCACGCCATTACACACGGTCCCCTCCAGCCCATGAATGTTTGAGAAACCGTTGCATGCCCCGGCAACGGTCACGACAGAGACCAGCCACAGGGGAAGCCCCCCGCCGAACAGCATTTCTTTGGAGGAGACGGCCGGTGAAGTGATACCAGGAAGCGGCCGGTTAAACAAGCGAAAGGCCAGTCCAAAGGCAAGCCCGCCGCCCAGGCCGATAGACATTTCCCAATTCTTCCACCAGTCAATCTGCAGGCCGGATTCATTCAAGGTATGCCAATAGCCGCCCACCGTGAAAGGAATCGCAAAGCCCAAGGCCAGGACAAGCATCATGCCCACTGCGCGCCAATCACGCCTCCACAGTTCAAAAGCCAGAAAACCAAGGAACAGGCCTGAATGAAGCGCAATAGTTTGCACGGAATGTAAAGCGCGGATACAGGTGCCGTTTTCCGCGACGGCATAAAGCCCTTCCTCATAAAAGGGAAGGAAACAGTCCGGAACAAGGCGGACGGCATATCCCGCCAACGCCGCCCCGGCAATACCTGCGGCAAGCCTGAAGACCCAGCCGGTAAGAGTTACGCGCCGTCAGGGCGCGCACCAGGCCATGAACGCGCCCGTAACACCGCCCCAGTGCAGGCCGCAGACAAAAAGCATGGCATAGCCTGTCCATGGGGCGATAGCGCGCACCCCTTCCGGATACTCCAAATAGAAGCGCCCCTGCAGCCAGGCGATATACACGCCATATCCGCTGAGGCCGCCAAAGGCGATGCCGAAGGTGATGGCGGCGAGCATCCTGGGCGATGCATAGAGGCGTCCGTGCCCCTGACCCTCCAAGTTGGCAAAGCCATACCACAGCACCGCCCAACCCATTCCAGCCAGGGCGCCTCCGGAAGAGCCGCCATACCCCGAGGTTCCACGGATAGCCCAGAAAAAAGCGCCCATAGGTCCCATGATTATGGCGACAAACAGATCGTATCTTGCTGCCGGAATCTCTCCGGACGAAGATTGCTTGCTTGAAAGTGCCTGTTGCATACGAATGCGGAATCTCCCTGCAGTTTAGCTAGAGCCCGCGTCAATGTGCATTTTGCGTGCCTGCTTTTGCGCGATAGAATTTTTAAAAGAGCATAGGCATCCCTGTTTTCTCAAAAACACAAAACAAGGATCCTCTAATTGGATAACGCATTCGCTATATACGCAAATCGAACCCCGAAAAACAAAAAGACGTACCTTTATGCTATCGCTTCCAACGGAACTTTAGCAAGAATTACTTCCTGTTTTGGCAGCAAAATATCCGAACACGAAGCCGCAAGTGAACGCGGCAAGATTGTTTATTCAAAGGGGAACGACCACCTTATTGATGTCGTCCGCCGTGCCCTGCTAATCCGGGAAGAACAATGCCTCGACAAGGGTGCCGATGAGGTGGTCTCGCTCAAGCCTGTACTCACGGACCCTGTGTTCCTTTGATTTAGGTCGTCTGCCGCCATCCTTGGTCCGGTGTCCATATCATCGAGGATGGCGTGGTGGCGGAAATCTCAACCACAGCCGGCATGATAAACCCGCGAATTGCCGCCAGGACTTCCGCCAGGTTGGGCAGGGAGTCCTGCTTCCGCTGCCTCCGGACAAAGCCTTGCCACTGACGCTGTTTCGACTCGTTTGAGGCGAACTCAGTACTGAGGCCGATCGGCTCTGTTTCGGGCAAGGCGGTCTGTCTCTTGGCGAAGGTCTGCCGGATCGCCTCCCGCAACACCGTTTCCTCAATGGTGAAGTTTCGGCTCAGCATCCAAATGTCGAAGTAATCCTTCATACGACTGTTGGCCATGCCGAGAAGGACCATCGCATTGAACTTCTCAGCGATAACGGTTTCCGGGGAATACAACCGGATGACGGGACCATGCTCCGCGAGCAGGGCCGGGAACTCGGAAGGCTGGGGCTCGGGTACGATCTGGTCACCGAAACCCACATCCACCTGAAGTCGTATGAGCATCGTGCCGAGTGCTACCCGAATCACCACCCTTATACCGTCATAGACCGATTCTTCTCGAATCGGCATGACCGTTACGCTTTCAGGGTCGAATGTGAGTCCATCGTCCACGATCTCGACCCCGCAAATCTGCCGGAAGGCTTGAGACAGGTTTTCCAGGTCAGGGCTTCCGAATCCCAAGAGGTCAAGGTCCATCGTCGTGCGTTTATCATCGAGGTTCCAGGGAATGTACAGCATCGCGCCCTTGAGGATGAAGCGATCTCGATGCGCACTCTCGACCAATCGAGCGAGAAAGCGTTCTACAGCATAGCGAATGGTCAATGCCTGGAAATCTCTGCCGGTCGATCTCGCCAGATTCAAAAGCCGGGCTCGAACCGACGCGCCCATGTCTTTCACGGGTTCCCTCATTGAACAAGCATCTCCACATAGGGTTGTATGATGCTTTGAACACGACAAACCCGGGCCGCCTTCCAGAGTTCATCCATCGTGAAGCGCTTCGCCCGCCATCCCTCGTGCAGGGCTTCCGTGGCAACGTCCAGGCCGATCTTGTTCCGGTACTTGAAGCAGTCGGCAACGGTCTTGGCCGGCGAGTAGATGCTCACTTCCATGCCTTCAATAGGATGCTTTTCGACACCATGCGAAAATGCCGCTCCCGTGCAATAGACAAAGCGAATGGGGATTTCCCGGTTTGGCGTTACTTTTCGATCCGGTCGCATCATCCAGGTCTCGTAAGGCATCTGGGTTCCGATCCCATGAAAGAAAAGGGCGGAGGTCAGACAAATCACCCCGCCGGGATATCGCTTGGTTGCCTCGACAAAAGAGTGATTCGTGCCGACCTCCGCATCGTGAAGCGCATAGAGTCCCCTTCCGATCCGCACGATCTCCCCTTCCGCCGTCATTCGGCGGAGTGTCGACCTCGGATCGGTTGCGTCTTGTATATCGCTGGCGCGGAACACGGATTGATTCTGTGCGGCTTCCAGTACTTTTTCTCGGGTCGTCTTCATTCTTTCGGCTCAATTGTAAGAATACTGCATTCAATATTCTCTATATTGAGCCACACTCGGGGCGCGCTTGTCAAGCCTGTTGGCCGATTCTCAGACCGCAACATGTTAATTCAATCCATTTCCGGCTACGAGATTTGATTCCCGCCATCACGTACCGCTTGTAAGCAGGGCGGCTTGGCACCTGCTCAAGATGGGTGGCTCATTCGGCCAGAAAACGGTCATGCCCGGCCCGTGCATGCCCGAACAAGTCGGGGACATGGCCACTGTGATGACGGGAAGACATGGAAAGACATAGATATTGTGAAGCACCGCCTGCTTCACGTATTATTATGGACAATGGCCTGTCGCCAGCGACAGGTTGGAGGTTCCGGGGTTGACCTTGACAAACGCACATTGGTCCTTCTATCCGGGCAGGCTTCCTGCCTATCCTGAAGTTACCCCGATCTCACAGAATAACACACGAGGCATATTCGTATAGGAAGCGTAATGTGCCTGCCACAGTAACCTCAAGGGAGAGTTGACGCATGTTCGAGAAAATTGAAATGGCGCCGCCCGATGCTATTCTGGGACTGACGGATGCCTTTAAGAAAGAAAGCAATCCCAACAAGATCAATCTCGGGGTGGGCATATACAAGGATGAGAAAGGGGGCACCCCTACTCTGGAATCCGTAAAACGAGCGGAAAAACGGTTGCTGGAAGCGAGTGCGCCCAAAACGTACCTGCCCATTCCGGGCGCCCCGGAATTCGGGGCGGCGGTGCGCGAACTTGTTTTTTCCAGGGAACATCCCGTATCTGCACAGAACCGCGCCTGCACCGCACACACCCCCGGCGGTACGGGGGCGCTTCGTGTCGCGGCTGATTTTCTTAAGCGTTGCACCGGCGCACGGTCCGTCTGGATGAGCGATCCCACCTGGGCCAACCATCCCGCTATTTTTGAGGCTGCGGGCCATCCCATAAAAACCTACCCGTACTACGATTCACAAACCAAGGGCATTGATTTCGCCGCCATGCGAAGCGCTTTGGCAAACGCGGACAAGGGCGATGTTGTCCTGCTGCACGCCTGCTGCCACAATCCGAGCGGCGTGGATCTGACGCTGGATCAGTGGCGGGACCTGGCCGTTATCATCAAAGACCTTGATCTCATGCCGGTGGTCGACTTTGCCTATCAGGGTTTCGGTGAGGGTCTCGAAGAGGATGCCGCGGGCGTGCGCCTCCTGTGCGAATCCGTGAACGAAGCCCTGGTCTGCAGTTCCTTTTCCAAAAACTTCGGCCTGTACCAGGACCGCTGCGGCGCATTGACGCTAGTGGCCGGCACGGCGGAAAACGCCGCCTGCGCATTCAGCCAGGTGGAAAAGGCCATCCGCGCCAATTACTCCAACCCGCCCGCCCACGGCGGTCAGATCGTGACCACCATCATGGGCGATCCTGAACTGCACTCCCTTTGGGAAAGCGAGGTTACAGCCATGCGAAACCGGATCAACGGCATGCGTGTCTTATTCGTAGACACCCTGAAGGAGATCGGCGTCGCCCAGGATTTCTCCTTTATCAAACGACAACGGGGCATGTTCTCCTTCTCAGGGCTTACGCGTGACCAGGTCTCGGAACTGCGCTCAAAACACGCCATCTATATCGTGGGATCCGGGCGGATCAATGTAGCCGGAATGACCCCGGAAAATATCAGGCCGTTGTGCCTCGCCATTGCCGACGTTCTCCAACCGGGGAAGGCATAAGATTTATTTTGCGGCAGGCGCCTGTAAGGGCTCATGCCGACTTACCATGCGTAAACATGGGGAAGCATTGTGCAGGATGTTTTTTCGAACATACTATTTGGAATGTTTCTCTGCGGCATAGCCGTGCTTGCCGTAAGCCTTTTCTTTTACTATCAATTCCTGAAGAAACGCGCCTTCCTGGAAACAGCGCGCAAACTGAAGTTCCGTTACTATTATCGCAGTTATGCCATTCCTCGGCGATTTGCATTCCTGGGAGAACAGCGTCGCGGCCGCGGCCGACACGCACTCAATATCCTCCTGGGCCGGCACGCCGACACCGAAACGGTGCTGTTTGATTACTGTTACAGCACGGGACTTGGCGCTGAAAAGAAATGGCACTACGGAAGTTTTGCCGTCATGCACCACGGGCGCAACTGCCCGCCGTTGCGTGTATATCCCAAAAGCATGCTGTCCGAACTGGGCGACATTATCGGCTATGAAGAAGTGTATGTCGACCACAACGCCCTGTCGGAAAAATTTTCCGTCTTTGCCGCGAACGATTTATTTGCCCATTCCATCATTGCGGGCCCCCTTGCTGAATACCTGCTTCGCCACCCTGAACTGTCCGTTGAAATTGACCCGATATGGCTTGCCGTCGGTTCACAAGAAACACTTATTCCCGAAGACATCCCCCGCAGGCTCAATCAGCTTGAAAAAATCCGGAAAGCCCTGCCCTTCTGACTGGAAAGTCTGTCCGTTCATTGGCGCTGTTCGGCGTAGACGGCCGCCTCGCGCATGAGATGCAACGCGCCGATGATATTCTCCGTGTCCTCGTAACCGTAGGAGAGGCGCAGCTGGCAACGCCCTTCCTCCGCCATCGGGCCTGACGCATGGACGCAAAACTCACCGGGGATATACACCACCCTGGGAAGGCCGTGGCCGGGCGGTCCATCAATCGCCGGTTCTCCGGTTTTCCGGGCGAGGAACTGAAAGAACGGCGAACTGCGGTCGGTCCGAATGCCGCGCAGCGTAAGATAGAAATAGAAACCGCCCCTGCCGCCGCGCACCTCTTCGAGCCAGGGGCCCAGTATCTCACGAAGGGCCACGCCGATCCGCGCGGCCTTTTCACGATAACCGCCCTTGACCCGTTCGAGTTGTTCCGATATGTGCGTCTCCAGCATGTACGCCGCCATTTCCTGATTTGTCAGGGGGGCGCTAAAACCCACATCACTGTTTTTTTGGGCAACCGCATCCATTAAGGGGCCGGGAGAACCCAGCACAAAACCGATGCGCAGCGCCGGGGCTAGCACCTTGGACAAGGTGCCTATTTCGTAGGCCAGACCTTCGCGATCCATCAGCAACGCGGACTGCGGTTTCTCGGCCGCCGGATCGTGGATAAGCCATTCGTACGCCTGGTCAAAAAAGATGGGGACCGGATGTCCGGCGCGGGCGGACCAGCGTGAAGCCGCCTCTACGAGCCCGCGTTTCCGATCGTTTGCGAGAATTACACCGCTGGGATTGTTTACGGTGACCACGTAAAAAAAAGCAAGGTTTTTAATGTCATCGCCCAACTCGTCCAGCCGCGCCTCAACCGCTTCCGGAGAAAGACCCTGTCCGTCTTCAGGCACCGTTACCACCTGGAATCCCTTGCGTTCAAGATAGTCGCAGTAAATATAGTACATGGGATCCGCCGTAATGACGATTCCCGGCTGGAAGATATCCGCCAGCGCTTCCAGAATACTCGTGGCGCCGCTGGCCCCGATGACAATTTCTTTGCTGTTAAGGATATCCTCCGTGATGTCCCCAAAATTGTGTCGCAGATAAAAGCGTTTCAACGCCGCGATAAGATTGGGAGAGCCATGGGGGCCGCCATAGTTGAAGGCCTGACGATACATCGCGGGATGGGCGGACACTTCGCGCATGGCCTCAAGTAACCACGCGACCGGAATCGTCTTTTCATTGACATAGCCCACGCCGAGGTTGATGTCCACGCCGTCCCGGAAGTCCCGGGCGAAGGCATCCATCATTTGGTTCACCGGGGCGGGTGAGACGGCGGAAAGCCCATATGGGGAGAATCGGTAGTTCATGACACGTTTTTGCGGTTATTCATGAGTAAGATGCACGCATTCATTCTATACTTCAAGCCAGCCAATGTGCAATGGACACAACGGCCGGAGCGGACACAGCGGACAGGGCGGACAAAGAAGGTGCGTAAACGTTGTCGTTGCACGAAGAGCCTCATTCAATCCTCCGTGGCGTTCCCGTCATCCATGCAACAATACGCGCCTGCGCCGACGGAAACCGCCGGGCAGGCGCCAAAAGAAAGGAATGGAAAAGACGAAATTAAGCGTTACGCCGACGCGCTTTAACACGCGCTGCCTTGCCGACACGGTCGCGGAGATAATACAGTTTGGCACGCCGCACCCGGCCTTCGCGCACCACTTCCACCTTGGCGATACGCGGAGAGTGCAGGGGAAACACGCGCTCCACGCCTTCGCCGAAGGCTACACGGCGCACGGTGAAGGTCGCCGTGGCGCTTTCACTGCCGTTGCGGGCGATCACCACGCCTTCGTAGACCTGGATGCGCTCCTTTTCACCTTCAACGATGCGGAAGTGCACACGGACCGTATCGCCAATGTTAAATTTCGGCAGTTCTTCAGCTGATTTGCGAAACTTATCCGCATATTCCTGCACCACATTCATGGTTCATTCTCCTCTTCGGGTATTCCTGTTTTCCTGCCGGTATCGGCAAGACGTTTCAACATTTCTTCATCTAAATTCGCAAGCAGGTCGGGCCGGCGCGTCCTGGTGACGCGTAACGCTTCCCTGCGTCTAAAACGTGCAATCGCGGCGTGGTCGCCGTTCAACAATACCTCGGGCACAGCCGCGCCCCGGAAAACGGGGGGGCGGGTATACTGGGGCGGTCCGAGAAGCCCGTCGTAAAACGAATCGGTTTCCACGGATTCCCAGTTGCCGACGACGCCCGGCAGCATGCGGCTTACCGCCTCCACGACCACCAGCGCGGCCGTCTCGCCGCCGCTCAGCACATAATCGCCGATCGAGATCTCATCGCTGACCAGCATCTCCGAGACCCGCTCGTCCACGCCTTCGTAACGGGCGCAAATAAGCACCATGTCCTGCCAGACGGCCATTTCCCGGACCAACGCCTGGTCCAGGCGCCGTCCGCGGGGGGTCAGCAGGACCACATGACGCAGCGAGTTTTTTTCGATTAAACTTTCCACGGCCGCACACAACGGCTCACATTTCATTACCATCCCGGCGCCGCCCCCATAAGGAGCGTCATCCACGGTACGATGGCGGTCCGTCGCGAAATCGCGGGGATTCACCAGCGACACGCTCATCAGGCCTTTGTTGACGGCGCGTCCCAGCACACCCGCGTGCAATGCCGGCTCGATCAATTCCGGAAACAATGTGAGGACATCAATCCTCATACGACGCTCCCGCGGTATCTCCGCCCGATGCGTTCATGCATCCGGGCTTGCATCGTCAATCACCAGAAAAGGGCCCGGGTCCGCAACGTGAACCAAACCACGGTTCCGGTCAACACCAGTAAATACGGCATCCGTAAACGGCAGGGCGGCGATCCGCCCGTCCGTCATCTTCAGTCGCACCGCGCCGCCCGCCGGCGTCTCAATCACTTCAATGATATCGCCCAGCAGTTCGCCGGTGGCCAGGACAATGCGCAACCCCGTCATTTCTGACAGGCCGGGCAATCCATCCGGCCGGGGCGCACGGAGGGTTTTGGGTATCATGACGCGGGCATGGCCGAGTTTCTCAACCATGTCCCGGCTCAATCCGGGCGTAAAGGCCACCCGCACCAAGCCGCGCATCATGTGCATTCCGGCAACCCGGGCGCAAAAAGGCGCGCCGGACCCGGCACATAACCAGAAACGATCCCTGGATTCAAATTCATGGAGGCAACCCGCCGCGGGCTTTACGCGCGCACTGCGCCGCGCCGCATCCACGGCGACTACCTGTCCAATTTCCAGCCAGGCATTCTCCATTACTGCTGCTGGGACGGGTTGATGATTTCCAGCCCGACCTGCGTCTGCGATTTGGTCGCCGATGCAAACAACAACGTACGAATTGCCTTGGCTGTGCGGCCGTTACGGCCAATAATACATCCCATGTCGGACTCGTCCACGGTCAGTTGGACCGTCTGCCCGGCATCGCCTTCGATAAGGCGCACCTGAACCGATTCCGGATGGGTGACCAGCTTCTTCGCGATAAACTCCACTAATTCCCTGGCAGCCATTACGCTTGTTCCGTTCCGGTCTCTTCCGCAGCCGGTTCCGCGACTGGTTCCGCAACTGGCTCAGCGGCATCGGCTTCCTCAGGAACGGCCGTGTCCTGGGCTTCAACGACCGGTTCTTCCTTTTCGCGCGGCGGGGGAGGGGCGTTATACCCTTTGTTCTCCACAACACCGCCTGTGATGCTCGCAGTAGTGGCCTCGGGGCGCGTTCCATCATGGTAGTGCTTCAATACGCCCGTTTTGCTCATGATGCTACGAGCGGTATCGGACAGCTGAGCGCCCTTGGCCAGCCAGTCGAGGGTTTTGTGAACGTTCACTTCGCTCACGGGCTCGGGTAACGCGGCCGGGTGATAAAAGCCGAGGGTGTCCAGGTCGCGCCCTTTACTGCGGACCCGCGAATCCTGCACTACAATGCGGTAGAAAGGCTTGCCTTTGCGGCCGCCCCGTTTTAAACGAATTTTAGTCGCC
>Ga0209723_1003339_pt1 | contig 19432 bp, 17 predicted proteins | sample BiotimSIPDNA_2_FD_185750 | JGI IMG/M metagenome (GOLD analysis project Ga0209723, IMG submission 185750) | Anaerobic biogas reactor microbial communites from Washington, USA - Biogas_R2 time_0 SIP DNA (SPAdes) (version 2) | ecosystem: Engineered > Bioreactor > Anaerobic > Unclassified | place... | reverse complement strand
AAGAAATTGATAGCTCTGGATAATTATGTTCATCTAGATTGTGATGAGATCTTCCAACCTGACCTAGACCATACCAAATTCACGGATCTTGAAAATTTATTCTCCGAATATCTACAGGAACTACCATCTCTGGTTACTTGGTCACAGTATAATTCTGAAAAAAAGGAACTACCCTCTATTGCCCAAGGAGTGGTTAAAGCTGCAGATGATGGATTATTAGAGCCCGATGATTTAATCCCTGCCTTCAAAGGGAATCTGGCCGATAGTATATTAAGAATACTCTTCTCTGAAAATCCATCCCTAAGAAACTTTGTAGGCGATCTTCATAAAAATAAGATCGAAAAATTCAACAAGTTAGACCAGCAATTGCTTAAACTAAACCAAAAAAGGATTGCACAGTTAATAAAGGAAGGACAACCTAATCTATCATTTAATCTCTCAAGAAATTCTGAATTAGGCATACTTAGGAGTGAATTCAGCCGTAAACGGGGGCATATGCCCATTAGAAAACTATTATTCGCTGCCGGAGGATTGATCCAAACCATTAAACCGTGTTTCATGATGAGCCCCCTTTCTGTAGCACAATTCTTGGATCCGGAAAGTGTGGAACATCTATTATTCGATGTGGTTATCTTTGACGAGGCCAGTCAAGTTAAACCCGAAGATGCTCTAGGGGCTTTTTTAAGAGGAAGACAGTTAGTGGTTATGGGAGATACCAAACAATTACCACCCACGGCCTTTTTTGATAACATAGTAGCCGCAGAGGAGTCTGATAACTATGAATTATCCTCGTTAATGGACATGGAAAGCATTTTACATTTTTGTAAAAGCAGTTATCCAACTCGGATGTTGAATTGGCACTACAGAAGTCGGCATGAATCATTAATTGCAGTATCTAATCAAGAATTTTACGATAACCAACTCTTAATTTATCCTTCCCCTGAACACAAATCAGAAACTTTAGGATTAAAGTATGTGAACCTCGATTGGCAAACGGCATACTACGATCGTGGACGCAGCTCCGTAAACCGCGGTGAAGCAAAGGCCGTGGTGAATATGGCAATGGAACACTTCAGAAGATATGGTGATAAGAAGAGCTTGGGAATTGGAACCTTAAACACTAATCAACAGAGGGCTATCCTGGAAGAACTGGAAATGGCCCTAAGGATACTTCCGAAAAATGAGAGAGATCAACTGGAAAAACACTTTAACGGGGAACAAGAAGAGAAATTCTTTGTTAAAAACCTGGAAACCATCCAGGGCGATGAAAGAGACGTTATACTGGTCAGTGTAGGATTTGGATTTGAATCAACCCAAAAATTCAGTTATAACTTCGGACCACTCAACAAGGAAGGTGGAGAACGCAGACTTAATGTGTTATTCACCCGGGCCAAGGAAAAGTGTGTCATATTCTCTAACTTCACCCATTCCCAATTAGAGATTAAACCAAACTCGCCCTTTGGTTTAAGGGCCTTGAAGATGTTTTTAGCCTATGCGCAAAACAAAGAACTTCTACAAATTGAAGCCCCTCTAGAAGACTTTGATTCTCCCTTTGAAGAATCAGTTTACAATTATCTCAGAAGCCATGGTTATGAGGTCCATAAACAAGTAGGATGCGCAGGTTACCGTATTGATCTAGCGGTTGTTGACCCAGAAGCACCAGGACGGTATCTGTTGGGCATTGAGTGCGATGGAGCCATGTATCATAGCTCACCGGTAGCTCGGGATCGAGACCGTCTTCGACAGCAAGTCCTTGAAGGTCTGGGATGGAAAATATACAGGATTTGGTCCACTGATTGGTATAAAAAAAGAGAAGACAGTGTTGAAAGACTGTTGAATGCCATAAAAAATTCAAGAACTTTATCAATCCCCATAAAAGAAGAAGAGGAAGATCTATTTGGTATTGTCGAAATCGAAGAAGAAAAAGCAGAAGATTCAGATTTAATGGAAACTATTAGTCTGGAAGATTCGATTCCAATATATCAAATCTGTGAATCAATTGGGATAAATAATAACGGCGAAATTCATGAAAAACACCCCCAAGAACTCTCATTAGCAATTAACAGGATAGTAGAAGTAGAAGGACCGATACACTTTAAAGAAGTAGTTAAAAGAATAAGAGTTCATTGGGGACTTAAAAGGGCTGGTAAACGTATTCAGGATGCAATTGCATATGCAGTCATGTTAGCAGAACAGAACAATGATTTAATCATAAAAGACGACTTTTTATATCATAAAAACTCTGAAATAAATGTAAGAAAAAGGATAGATAACCCCCCAGCCAACATCGAACTAATCAGTGATGAAGAAATCGCTAAAGCGGTGCAAATGGTTATAGAAAATCAATACGCGACAGTTCAAGACGATTTGGTTATCCAAGTGGCTCGATTATTCGGTTTCAAATCCACTCGCACTGCCACCGCCCGAAGAATCAATGGAGTGATTAATGAGCAGATAACCTGTGGAAAACTTAAATTAATGCCTAATGGGATGTTAAACTTTTCGAAATAAATATGGATATCATGAATAGACTGTTGGGATATAATGCCATTAAAGTGTCCAGAATGTGAAAAATACCTTGAAAAAAATATAATTCTATGTCCTGACTGTGGAACAAGAGGATTATTTGAAAAAAATACCCTCAATTCTTATTCTGACTTAATTAGCTATTTTCCTGAGTGGATGACTCCGAGACCACAACAAAAAGCTATACTAAAAAAGATTGCCGATGGAATTGATCAAGGTTACACTCACATTTTACTTGATGCCGGCACAGGGATCGGTAAGTCAGCCATAGCAGTGACCCTCGCCAGATATTTTTGCTCAGCATATATAGTGACCATTACAAAACAGTTGCAGGACCAGTACCATGAGGACTTTAAATACCAAGTTCTCAAAGGAAGGAGTAACTTTGACTGTATAGAGGGTATGGATTTTAACGATTCCACCTGTGACGATGGTCTATGCCAAACCGCGGATTTATTGTGCGATCATGGAATTACTAGAAAGGGAGAATTTTTATGCTTCTATGATTCCTATGGCGAACCATGGTATTATAAAGGTAATGATCCCTGCCATTACTGGTTCCAAAAGGGCAGGTCTGTGCAATCTCCAATTACACTTATGAATTATGCCTCTTTCTTCCCTGAAATGAATTTTATGGACCATTTTGGAGAAAGAGTTCTGGCTGTTTTTGATGAAGTGCACAATATGGAAAGTCAAGTGATGAATCAGATTAGTCATACGCTATCTAATAAAAGCCTTCACAAAGATTTTGTGGATTACATCGATCAAATCACCGAAGAAGGAGAACTAAGGGGTATTCCCCAGATATCAGACGATGCTTTCATTGATGATATCGAATTTTGGAGTGAATACTTGTTAAATTATATAGCTAACTACAAACTACTTCTTCAGATAAAGGATATCCCCCAAAAGAAACGTAAATCCACATTAAGAACAGTTAACCGCTTGGATATGATCAGAGATGAACTCCAAAATTATCCAACAGAATGGGTGATCGAAGTACACAGAGAAGAACAAAAGGTTATATTTAAACCCATCGAAGTAAGCAGGTTTGTTCCCAAATACCTTTTGGACCATACAGACTATTCTCTCTTAATGAGCGCCACTATCCTAGATAAAGACCATTTTTGCGAGTGGCATGGAATAGATCCGCATGAAACATTATATATCAACGTAAAAAGCCCATTCAAAGTGCAAAACAGACCCATATACCTTAAAACTGCAGGTAGAATGTCTCATAAATATATTGAGGAAACTAAACCCAGATCCATTGCTGTACTTAAAACTATTCTACAAAAATATGAAAAAGAAAAAGGATTAATTCATACTCATAGCCACAAATTAGCCACATATATTAGTGAAAAGATAAATGATCCGAGAATAATCATTTATAGCCCTAATGGAACTTCAAATTATCCTAAAAGAGAACAGGTTATAAAACAGTTTGAAAATTCATCAAAACCATTAGTTTTAGTTGCACCCAGTGTAGATGAAGGAGTAGATTTTCCCGATGATCTATGTCGATTCCAAGTTATATACAAAATACCATTTCCTTATTTGGGAGATAAGCAAATTAAGGCCAGAATGAAAAGAGACGGATATTGGTATGCCTACAAAACCGTTGCCAGTTTAGTTCAAGCCTACGGTAGGGGAATGAGAAATGAAAAGGATTATTGTGACAGTTACATACTAGATGACGATATCTACAGTGTCATGGCAGACAGATGGCGAAAATGTGTGCATTTCCTTCCAGAATATTTCAAAGAAGCAGTAGTATCAAACACTCAATGAGGCCAACTAATGTTCAATAAATCGATGGTATGTCTAGAATGTGATACAAAATTATATTCTGATGAATATTATTGTCCAAAATGTATGGGAACTGAATTTGAAATTAACTACGACATTGAATATTACGGTGACCCAGATTATCTTTTTAACAATGAAACCTTCTCCGCAGAAGGTGAGACTGATTTTGATTTTTTTGATAGCACCATATTCAAAGAACTGCAAAAAAGTTTCGATTCCGAACCAACTACGGAATTAGACATTCCAGAATTTGGTGATATATGTAGTCCTTTTGACCCAGATGTTACTGAACTTGAAGATCCTAATTTCGAAGAAAACATATCCAGTGATGATAGTTGCTACGATCTAGATTATAATTCTTATATAGAACAGCACAATAGAGAGTTTCGTCGAGAAAATGAACTTTTAATCGAATTATTTCAGGTAATTAGCCAGGAGTTAACACAAGAAGAAAAAACCATTGATAAACAAATAAAAAATCATTATAATGATCTAACAAAAGCAGAATCGTTTGAGAACAAAATTATGTAAAGTGATTGAAGAAGAAATAAAACATCAGAAAGACATTGTAGCTTGGGAAAAGACTGATTTAAACTGGGGAAAATTAAAAGATCATCGAAAAGGTCTAGAAAGATCTGAATCGGAGGAATCTGAGGAATTTGACATCTTAGGAAATTTAATTAAAGCCTTAAATGATTCTGATAGTATTGTACGACGAGAAGTTGCAATATCTTTAGGTATGATAGGGGATGTTCGTGCCTTGAGTTATCTGAAAAATGTTTTCAAAGATCCTGATAAAAAAGTGCAAGAAGCGGCCAGAAAAGCTGTCCGAAAAATAGAAAAACAAAACCTATTACCTGATGAAAGAGACTCTGATTTAGATTATGATTACTATGAAGATAAATCATTGCCAGTTCTTAATGATTTGAGTGATGATGCAAATGAGGAAAGTAGCTCTACAGAAGATCTAATTACCAGAATAATTGATGAAAATGATGAGTACATGGATGACATTATTTCAGGATTATGAAATAAAAATCAGTATTTAAAGCTTTGAAACAGTCTCAAAGGCCGTGTTGCGGACATATAATACCGGATCATTAAATAATTTTTTTATATGAGGCACAGCCTTTTTAGAATTAATTTTACCCAATCCAATGATTGCGTATTGACGAGTATAAGGGTCAGGATCAGATAATAGTTTAATAAAGGTGTTTTCTGCCTTTTCATCTCCAATTTTGCCTAGAGCAACAATTGATAATCTCCTTACGTTTGCACTTTCATCTTGGGTTGATTTACATAGAGCATCCACATACTTAGAATCCTTTCTTACACCTAAGCTATAGGCGGCTTGTGCACGATAATTCTCCTTAGGGTCATTTAATAAAATATGAACAATATCCTCCATTTTTCCATCATCTTCCTTTGGAGTTGACTTTACAAGTGCAGAGACGTCTTCTTTATGTTCTTTGATTATCAAAGTTTTAGATTCATCCCTTTTTACTCCGATTCGTCCTAAAGCTTTAACAGCGTACTGTCTGACTTGAGGTTTAGGATCTTTTAAAAGTCTTATTAAAGTAGGAACTGCCTTTTTATCCCCAATTTTACCCAAAGCAGAAGCAGCTAATCTTCGCACATTTCCATTATGGTCAGAAGTTGCATCACAGAGCGCGTCTACATACAGATTATCTCTAGTTTCACCTAATAAATAAGCAGCTCGAGAGCGTTTTCCATTATCAACATCATTTAATAAGATCGGAATTAGTTCTGAGGGTTCTAAATTATCTATTGAATGTTCAGAATTGTTTTGAGTTCTTGATAAAATCTTTTTTACTTCTTTCACTACATATGGAGAATCGTCATTTATCATCACATTTAGTTGGTTTATTGCCTTATTTGATTCTAATTTACCTATTGAACGAACAGCGTACTGTCTGACTTGAGGTTTAGGATCTTTTAAAAGTCTTATTAAAGTAGGAACTGCCTTTTTATCCCCAATTTTACCCAAAGCAGAAGCTGATAAACGTCTTACATTACCATCTTTATCTTTTGTAGCTTCGCATAAAACTTCCATATATTTAGGATCTTTCGTTTCCCCTAGAAGGTAAGCTACATGGGCACGTTTAGTTTTAGACGGATCGTTAAGTAATACATCTGATAAATCTAATGATTTTGTTGGAGAAATTGTTTTATTCTTGATATTTTGGCTAAGAATATCTAAATAGATTAATTGATTGCTATTTAAATAATTTAATCCATCCTTGGTGACTGATAATGAATTTTGGGAGTTTCTTTCAATTCGTAGGAATGATTCATCAATTAGTTTATTTATGGTTTCTTTAAGATAGATTTTAGAAAAATTAGATAAAGCTGAATATGATAAGAGCGTTTTAAGGCTATTTTCATATAAAAAATCTGAATCTGCTCCTTGAAGTATATCTATAATATTTTCTATGTCCAATGAAGGAGCCTCTTCAATGCAAAAAATTATTATTCTTGATATGGATGATTCGTATGAAACAAGCAGATTATTATACAAATTTTTTAATGGCCTTTTAATTTTACCTTTTTTAATGAAATATTCCTCTAAAGAATCATAGTAGATCAGATTATTTCCACAGTCACAGGTAATTAAATCGATATTTTCATCTTTAGATGGGACTTCATAGAAAATATCACAATTTTCACAAACAAGATAAGGCATGAGGATCTCTTATTTTAATTTTTTATTATATTGAAATTTCAAAGATACCTAATGGAAAAGTTTGGATTTCATTTTTAAACTCCACTTATTTAGGATAAAAGCCTCAAATTATGATGATTATTATAAATAACAAAATAATGAAAACTATGATGCCTAAACAACATGATCCAGCAGTATTTGAACTACTCTTTCTTTTTTGATATGTTATACCTGAAGGGGAAGTTTGAGTAGTTCTATTTTCATAGTTTATAGGAGCACTTTTGGGAGTAACAGGTTTCTTTTCAACCCCATGCCTTGAGTTAGCTTTATTTACTTCATATATTTGAGTTTCACCGGGTTCTAGATTTTTCTCTGGCTCAATATATTCATATACTTCCCCTGAACTCCATTCTTGTTCTTCAAAACCTGATATATAATTCAATGTTTTATATTCTCTCTTGACGTTTTTATAACACCTTTCACATAATTGAGTATTTAATTCATAGAAAACATGAGGTGGAATGATTGTTCCACAATTCAAACATTTTATATCCTCAAAAAATTCATGATCTGACTGAATAGGGTTTTCATCTAAATGAATTTTCGTTGGCAGAATAGATGGCCTTGATTGAACCTTACTTTCTTTTTTATTACAATTAATACAGTAAAATGAACCTTTAGGATACCTATGAAGAGGAATACTTTCTCCACATCCTTTACATGGCACTTTCTTACGACATTGGCTACAATATTTTAATTCAGTACTACCTAACATGAATTCCGATATTGGATAATTTACATTACAATGCAAACAGGTCTTTCGATGATTTTCTTGGCTTAAAAGTTGACCATCGCGTTCTAATCGGTCCCGGGTCATTCTCCGATTTTTTTCGATATAATCTTCTAAATCCATTTATAATCCCTCTAATTTAGACTAAAATCTATTATGAACGATTTAAATGATATTAATATCAATATCAGCCCTACGCCTGCTGTAAAACCCGTTATTAATCTTAAAGTATTATTGCTCATCCTGAGTCCAATATACTGTGTATACCCGTCGATAAGTGTAGGAATAATAAGTATTATCCCTAAATAAAACGATATCTGAGAAAGATACATTTCATATAAGAAAATAAAGCTAATAATAGAACCCGTATATAAGCCCGTGCACATCGAACATACAGGTAAATAATGGCCAAATAGCTTTAGAGTCCTATCTGGTATCTGATGGCAGTAGAAATGTTTATTTCCTGATAATAATGTTTTCTCTTTCATTCCACTAATCTCGATATTATAAAATTTGATGTGCTCTGATAACAATATAACAATTTGAAAACAACAAATATTCTTTCCTTCAAAATATTTAAATGTTTCATAATTATTACAACTATTTTTAATAAAACGCTAATAAAGTGAACATTCAATAACAAAAAAAATAAAAAAATAAATGAATTAAACGGTAACCGTTTTCTTATATAGGTATCCTTCTTTGTCTCCACTTGAAAATACGGAGTCAAATATTAATATATCCACTTTTGCTGGTTTTTCGTTACCTGAAATGTACATCATGCCAGTGACTTTATATTTCTGTCCGGCTTGGGCATCGTTTATATTCCACACTAGGGGGCTTTTCTCAATCACCGCACCGCTGGAGTCATAGGCAATGGCCACCATTTCCAGGTAACTGTAATCTTTATTTGGTGTGATATCTGCTTTGATATCATAGGATCCATATCCTTGGGAAACTATCTTCAAATTTTCAACCGTTAAAGAATTAGCTGTACTGGATGATTGACCAGATGTACTGTTTGCACTTTTACTTGCTGTATCTGAGGAGGTGCAACCAGATACCATCACCACCGCCAGGACCAGTAAAGCTAATGTTACTATGCTTATCTTTTTCTTCATCTTTACCCTCCTATCTTTTTCATCGATCTGATGACCATTATTTTCTCACTAATGCTAAAATTCCACCTATACCGAGTAAAACTGCTCCTAGCACTCCGAATAGGGATATGCTGATAAGCAACCATATTGCACTTATAACTAGGATAATACCTCCCCATTTAGGATTTTTTAAGACATATACCGCACCTGCTATCCCTACTATTGAGGCTAATATGGCGCTTATTCCTAGACCAGTTATTTCGGAGGCAAAAATACCAAACATTACTGCAAATATTCCTCCGAGTAGGCCGAAAATTCCACCTAATATTCCTAGGACTAATTCCACTGTTCTGGAAGTGGGTTCCACTTTTTTAATTTCGCTTGTTTCTTCCATCTGAAATAAAACCCCCATAATCTTTTTATAGGAAACACATGATCTTTCATGTGTAAAGTATAATATTCAATATTTACTATATAAAATTAAGTATTTTATTGTAGTATATCGTATTAAATGAATAATAATTTATAAACTATTAATGATTATAGTAAATATAATAAATAATCAAGATGACACTATAATATTTAATAAAATTTTTAATGAACAAATGGATCCTGCTGAGTTATAGGCATTAAATCATGTATTTGATGGATGAGGGTAAAAAAATAAACTCATGCTTTACAAGTCAGCAAATAAAGGTCCAGGTGAAAAAATCAATTACAATGAGTAAAGAATTGAATTGAATGAGAACTTTTTTCAAAGAAGAAAAAGTATCAAGAGAAAAATTTCAAATAGATATAATGATCAGGGAATGGGAAAGAGTGGATAATGAAAAAGATCAGTGAAAACTTAACAATAATTTATTTTATTCTCTATCAAAGATTTCTACCCTAATCCTCCTATTTTTACATACCCATTGTAGGGCTGGATCATCATTAAAAGCTAAAATAACATCTTTGATATCTTTAGTATTGTATTCACGCTCAAACATATCATGTCCTGCTATTATCTGTCCAATGACTAATCTGTTAAGATTTTGTTTTGCTTCAATCAATTCTACTGATTTACCTTCAGTAATATTATAAAAATCTTCATACCGATACCCTTTTGAAGATATAATCTTATTGTTCTTATCTTCGACTCGAATGGCATCAATTCTCCTAACATGAGAACCTTTCGGCCAATTACCCTTTCCACCTTGAGAACCAATACTGACTTCCAAGAAGAATAATCCTCCTTTCTTTTTCCAGTATTGTTCAATCAGTTTATCTTCATGTGTTGTAGGGATCCATTCAATCAAAAAGATTCTCCTAATATTATTTTATAATAATTACCGTTCGTTATATCCGCAATAAAGAAGGTCACAAATTATATCAAGTATTTCTGTTATCTAAAATGATACTAATTCCATCTGAATGGATATTCTCTTGGCCATTTTTCACCAAGTTCCAATGTAAGTTGGGATATTAAATATAATCCGATGCAGTGGCTTATATTTCCTGTTCCACATCGTAAGGGTCTTCAGTTTGGATAATTTCTTTTCCCTTCTCATCTATATCATTGTCCGTGGTGTGTTACTTTTTATGTTATGCCTAGAAACGACACCAACGATATATGAGATGTGGTTCCTGACCGAACAGGGATCTGTTTATAATTCCACGCCCAATTCATCACATTCCAACCTATTTTCATCTCCCATTAGCGAAATTATCTTCCTTATCTTGGGGCTTCTTTTCAGGGTTTTGTAATTCCCAATAATTATTAATTTTTTCCGGGCCCGTGTAATAGCCACGTTAAGCTGGCTTGATTTTTCCACAAATCTTAATAAATATGGATTGCCTGGTCCGATTCGGCTTTTACAGAAACTGAATATAATAACATTCTTCTCCCTCCCTTGGAAACGGTACACCGTATCTACTTCGATTTCAGGATTGTCAAGGAGTGTGGTGATGTGCTCTTTATGTTTCTTATAGGGAGTGATCACCCCGATCTCCTGGGGTTCGATCTCATTTTTTAATAGTAGAGAAGTTAAATCATTGATTAGATGTGCTTCTTTCCCATTTTGACATCCACTACCAACTCCATCTTCATAAGCTAAAGTACCCGTATCTAGGAAGGTGACTGGGCTGTTAAAATTCAGGATTTTTTCTTCACATTCAATATCCTGGTCCGCAACAGTGGGATGGGTTTTTAGCCGTCCGTCGTAGAACATTTCACTGGATATATCCGCTATCTTTTTGTTCATCCTGTACTGGGTATCTAGGAATGTATTATGTTCGGGGTATGCACTGATAAGACGATTAAAAATTGACAGATTCAACTCGGGGGTTAGTTTTGATTCTTCTATAGGCTGTAATTGATTGTCATCTCCGACTAGTATGAATTTTTTGGATTTGAGAAGGGGTAATAGGGAGATGTAACTTGCTACCTGGCTGGCTTCATCCATCAGTGTAGTGTCAAATTGGTAGTGGTCTAGTACTGGATGGGCAGCAGAGATTATGGTGGCCGCCACAACCGATGACTTCCTGAGCATTTCGTTATCAATTTCTTTAATTAGTTTCCTTTTTTCTTCAGTCCTTAAATCCAGGGTATTTCGGATATTTTTAATCTCTTTTTTCAATGTATCCCGTTTATTTATCTCAATATACATCTGGGTCTTTATGGACTTCACTTCGGTCTTTTTTCTTTCTGCTTCTTGATTTAATGCTTGGAGGTAGGATTGGTAGGCCCCTGAAACTAGATCAATTCGGTTATTCTCAAGTTCACAATGGATTTCTAATTTCTTCAAGGATAGGTATTCCTCGAAGATCTTTAAAAGCTGGAACTCCTTATCAAGTGCATCGTCAATAGGGATATGATCATCTGTGGAGTATATCTGGTAATATTCTGATTCTATCTCATCCTTTAAATTCCAGTATTCATTGTAAAGGTTGGTTAGTTTGTTTTGAGCCAGGATTTTATCATCCAGTTTTTTGGTGAACTTTTGGTATCCTTTCTGATTTAGAGGAGATGTGGCACGTCTTAAAAGTCTGCCTAGTTTCATCTTTTTTATCTCAGCACCTAAGTTGTAGAATTCATCTGGGTCGGGCAGATCATCATCAAGTTCACTAAATTTTTCAATCTTCATTGCTAATTCAAAATAAATAGAGGACTTCTGTTCCAAGTCCAATTTCTGATTTTCTATCTTTCTAAGATCAGCAACCATTAAACCAGGCTCAAGTTCACTTAATAATTTATTATATTTATCCTGTTTTTTGATAATTTCTTGATATGATTCATTTATCTGTTCCCTTTTTTTGCTTAGTTCAGTGATTTTCTGGTTTAAATAGTTTATCTCTGATGATAATTCAGTTATATTCTTTTTACTCCTCTTTATAACTTCTTCAATTACTCGCACATCATTGTAGTAGGGGTGCTTTTTTCTTTTTTCACTTAGAGTAAAACGTTTCACTAGGGGACTCGTTCCATCTAAGGATCCCACTTTTATGATTTCACTTTCATCCACACCAATGATTCGTTGCAATATGTTATCCACTGCTACGTTTGTCCATGCTGTGATCAGCACCTTCTGTCCGCCATTAACTAAGTGCTGAATTAATTCTTGTATAACATAGGTCTTTCCAGTCCCTGGGGGGCCTATTATTAAATAAAAATCATCAACACCCATAGAACGGGATATTGCATCTTTTTGGCTCTCATTAAGATTTTTAGAAACAAAATCTACTGCACTGCATCTATTAACTGGCCGGTCCTTGCCCAGGATTATATCTAGAACTTTCTTATTTTCATTAGATAGGGAATCAGATTGTATAAGATTCACAGCAGACTCAAGGCGTTCTAAGATGATGTTCATCAGACTAGTATCAATGGTAACATTTATTCCTTCTTTAAAATGAGAAACATCATTAAAATCTACTTCAATAGATTTACCCCAATGTTTAGACACAACACCCCTTTCATGATTCACTAAAACAATGGAACCCATATAGAAATTAAAATTTTCATCTAACGCTATTTTTACCTTCTTTTTATCCATATACACTTGGATTATTTTACCATCGATTAGGGTGGATGGTTCCATTTTAGCTTCAATGAAATTATTTATATCATGGACCAATTGCTGATGGTCAGTGGGAAAATCACTCATTATCTGCTCATCTCCCTGATCATATCCTCATTTAAAGGTTCACTCTCCTCCCACACACCTTTAAAGAATTTCAGGGCATTCTGGACATGTTCATTGTTTTTTAAGATAACTCCCGCTTCATAGTTAACAGAAAGCCCCCTCTTAGTTAGATTGGCTGAGGAGATAATGGCGGTAGTTCCGTCGATGAAGATCATCTTGGCGTGGAGGTCGTTGTTGTACCTGATCTGCGCCCCTAACCTTCTCAGGACTCTAATTTTGTCTAGGTCAGTGATCCCTGATTCAATGTCTTCTTTTCTAAAATTAATAACTACTTTGAGGGTCACGCCTCTTTTGAACTGATTAAACTCTTCTAATAGGTAAGTGATCCAGGGTGAACATACTAAAACCTCTTTTTTGGCCTTGGATAAATTATCCCTAATTTCAGCAATCACTGAACTGGTAGAACGTGGAGTAGTAACTATCACTCCACACTGATTTTTTAATTTCTCGTTTTCTAGTCCTAAAAGCCTAGTTCTATCTTTTAATTCATTTACCTCGTCTAGAAGATTATGATATTCGATTATTTCACTGCTTAAGTCTTCTATTATATTTTTAAGTTCTTGATTATCATCTTTTAACATCTTATTCTCTTCACTTATTAACTCTTCATATTCCTTAGATTTTCTGTATTCCCTGATTGTTTCTATAAGATCTCGTTTATTATCAGATATTTCCATATAATATCCCCATTGATAAATATTCTTTCAGATTATCCCATTACCCTTCAAACATCCGAAGTATTCTCCCGTATACTCTTCACCAGTTGATAAATCAACTTTATCTATATAGTAATATCCTAATGGACCTCCACAACTAGGGCAAGTCTGGTGATTTGCTGGTATCCAGTACTTTATCCCATTGTTTCCCACGCCTCTAATTCCATTGGATGTTGATTTTTTTTCTGAAGTTGTGTTCTTGATTTTATTGACTTGAGTAGGTGTTTTGGTTGAAACAAGTGTAGAGGTAGTATTATTTTCTATGGAGTTGATTGTTTTATCTGGATTAGATAGTAGTACTCCAGCAACAACTGCTAAACTACCAATTAACACTACACAAGATAGGAACAAAACTTTGTTTAGGTTGTTAACGCCCATTTTATTCTTAAGAAGAGATAGACCACAATTAACACAAAACTCTGCATCAGTGTCATTTTTGTGGCCACAATTCTTACAAAACAATTCAATCACCTACTAATAATAGTCATAAATCTTCACAGTCCAGCTTTCCAGTTCCATAGCGTAGATATTAATCCAGTAAGTTCCAGGTGGTCCGGTGAGTTCGATGGTTTTTTCCTTAGTTGTTAAAGCATCAGTGGCTCCCCAGTCTAAACTACCTGACGAGAGAATGCTGTTACTGTTGCTTATATCCACGCTCATGGAGTTGGTGTCGTAATTTAAGATGGGGGTGGCGGACATCACCACTTTAAAGCGCTTCCCCTTGGTCTGGAAAGATCTGTAATCATTATAAGTCCCAGTAAAACTGGTTACTTCATGCCAACTCGCTTTATAGGTGACTTGTTCTCCAGTTTGGCTAACTGATACAGGAGTACCGGAATTTGTTTGCCACAGAAGGCCGATTGCTAATCCTAAACCCGCTACCAGAACAATACAAGCAATAATTAAAACCTTGGTAGATGTAGCCATACCTTCCTTCACAGGTGGTCTATGGTAGGTTTTCGATATTCCCGGGTACCTTTTTAGATTGGCACCACATTTTTCACAATACTTAGCATCTGAATCGTTTCGATTTCCACAATTTAGACAGTTAACCATTTCAATACCTTCCTAAGTCATAACTTCACCGCGTTTTTGATGTATGATCCAGCAGCTCCTCCTATAATACCAGCTGCAAAGAGACCTAAAAAGGCTAAAATATCTAAAATTATGTTTACTGCAGAACCCATATCTATTCCCGTACTGGTTGGAGGGGTTGCTGGAAGGGTGCTCATGGGGATGGAACTGAAGGCACTGGCTATAGCAGCTGTAACACCTACAGTTATAAACCATATTACCCCTAATAGGAATCCTAAGTTTATTACCATTAATAATGTCATTACCCCTCCATTTATTGCTCCTTCCCATGGGGTGTATCCGCTTAATATGCCCGTGAACAATGATCCAACAATCACCATGCTGTAGAAGACTACCACGATATAGAATCTAATATCCAGATTTCCCGTGGCCATTAAAGAGCCAAAAAGAAGTGATCCACCTATTAAAACCAAGACTGATGTAAATAACCCTATTAAGACAGATAGAATATTAATGGATTGATTAATTTTTTGAATAAAACCTTGAGATTCTTTTAAAGCCGCCCCACACTTTTTACAGTACTTAGCTTCGTCCTTATTTTTATATTCACACTTTTTACAGTACATTCCAAATCCCCGACTATTATACCTATACCATAAACATGATGGGGTAAACACGATCATATATAGAAAATATAATATTTAATTGTTCGCATCTAGGAATATTATGACTGGATCAGAACGTAGAAATTGGGATTTGAAAAGGATAGATAAGTACCTGGATCATTGCTTAACCATTTCTTCCATGTTCTATCTTCTGTGAAAAGATTCCATAGTGTTTTTTTCTTTAATTCGTTAATATATTTTCTTTACATTGGCAATATGTACCAATTATTTGTAAATACTAAACACTAACAAATTAGGTAAAAGTTTATATCTATGGAAACTACTAGTATCATTGTCTTCATGGAAGATTATTGTTCTCAGTAATGAATGGAGAAATTATGTCTGAAAAGAGGGATATAACTCAACACTTAAAAAACCAAGGACAACTATCAAGGTTTTTCTGTCACCGTATGCCTGAAAGGACGTTTAAAATTAATGGAACCTACTTCCCAGTCTGTTCACGATGTACCGGGTTCTACATCGGGGCATTTAGCTATTTTATATATGTTTACTTTTATTATGTTGATTACAATTTGATGACCATAATATCTTCATTCTTACTACTTATTCCTTCATTTATTGATGGAATAACCCAGTTTTTCAATTTAAGAGAGAGTAATAACATTTTAAGGTTATTCACCGGACTTTTAGGGGGTGTTGGACTCGCAATTTTAATAAAGGCATTTAAATTGTTTATATTTCTTAATTCAATTTTTTAATCGTCCAAAAAAGAATTATTCAAAGGGAGGTATAGTACAATGACTAAAAAGTGTCCTGAATGTGGAAATGAAAATCCAGATAATTCCTCTTTCTGCAAGAATTGTGGAGCTGATTTAAAGGGTGTTTCTGCAACTCCAAAACCAGCAGCCAAACCATCTAAAGGTGGACCAACTGGTTGGTGGAGTGAACAGTCCAGCCTGGTTAAGGCGTTAAGTGTAATTGGTATTTGTTGTGTAGGTCTGATCATCGTCGCTGGAATTGGTGGATTGCTACTTCCAGATAGTAATACCAACACCAGCACCACCCCTACCACTGCCCCTACTACTCCTGCTCAGACTGAAGCTACCTGGCACAGTGTGGCTAACTTTACTGGCACCGGTAATAAAGACACCGATTCATTTACCACCAAAGGACAGAAGTTTAAGGTGAAGATTACTGCCAACACTGATAGCATGGAGTATGCACTAATTTCATTCTTTGCCTACCCAGAAGGTGAGACAAAGATGTATGTAGGCAACGGTGGTATTGACTCTTTCAGTAAGAAATCCCAAACTGATGAGTTCATAGTAAACGCTAGCCCCGGAAAGTACTACCTTACTATCATAGCGGCCAATCTGAAAAACTGGAAAGTAGAAGTCCTTGACTACTACTAAATCCAATTTCTTATTCTTTTTTTTTATTAACATCCCTAAGAGTTGAGTTTTCAGGACTCCATTCAGGCATTAATTGGCCAGTTCTTTTTACATGACGGAACTAGACGATCTAATAATATCTTTCTGGGTATCAAATAGGCTGCTGAGAACACAAAGACGAATCATATGATGAATACTAGTCCATGGCTCATATCTCGAAAGAACAGTACATCACCGGATACGTTAAATCCTGCTTCTCTCATTAACAGAACTCCCCGCATACTATAATAATGGACTGGTATCAGGGCAGATAAACCTAAGCTACAGATACTCCTAAAGGGTACGTCATGTGACGGGTATGGTTGGGACTCTTAAGAATCTTCACTTTGTCCACCTCCACATCGGGGTGCTAATTCAGCCTTATCTAGGGGTTATTCCCACTGAAAAGGCGGTGGAGGTAGGTGTACGGGTATAAGATGGCGTCCATCAGGGGGTGACTGGTTATCCTAGCCATAGACTATGATCCCCACCACTTCCAGGTCACGGTATGTTTTTTATTGGGGCCTGTTTTCACCGAGTAATCAAGGTCAAAGGTGGGTTGTAAAAATCTGAACTTAAGAGTTGAACCTGAAACATCTATGGCCAGTCGTGTAAAAGCCACAGTGGATCTACGTAGAATTAAAGAGTTCCACCCCCCTAGTTAATGAAATTAGATCAATAAAGTTCCAAAAACTAATTTAAATATTACTCCAGTTACTATGGCCAGGGTGATGCTGATGAATGTACCTAACAGGTAGTACTCTGCAAAGTTCCTCTCATTTAATTCATTGAATCTGGCAATTGATTTAGCAGCGAATATAATGGATATCGCTGCATACTGATCCGCCAAAACGAAGGTGAAGATAAGTATTCTTTCAAATATTCCTATTAAGAATCCGGCTCCCTGGATACCGCTATCCTCGATCTGGGAGCTGTATGGTCTTAGCAATATCCTAATGAACACTCCGAAAATTGCCACCAATAGGTATCCCAGTGCCAGGACAAGAATTTTAAACAGCATACCCACCCCACAATATTTTTGAACCACTACTGGATCAACTACAAATTTGAACTTTATATAGTTCAATATCTAGGTTTGATCTGGTATAGGATCATTTTTTTTTGAATTCCTTTTCCAAAACCAGTTCTCCATACTTTATCAACGAATATTTACCCACTTCTAAAATTTTGTAGATATTCCGGATCCCAGTTTCAAAGTTATGGGCAGCTAGTTCAATGGCCTGGGGATTTTCACCGTGCAGTCGATAAAATGATATGATCTCGCTGCGCCTGGGAGTCCAACTCCACATTATATCGAATATATAGTTGAAGACACATTCTGTTAAATCGTTGTTCGGTAAGTTACTGTTGAGTACGATCCATCTGTTCTTTTTTTTAGCAGTGTTCAATGCATCTTTTGAAAAATGAAAGGCCTTTCCATCGATCTCCTGGATGTGTTCACTTAAACTGGTTGATATTGATCCCTGGCCCACCCCCAGATAAAAAGGGTGCCTGATCTTTCTAAAAAGGCCGAAGTAGATATCCATGATGATATCAAAGGCGGATATCATTCCCTGAAATCCGTCTCCACCTACAATTTGAAATTCAGAAACTATGTGCTCATTAAAATTGGTGTTAAGATATTTCATTGCTTCTTTCAGATTATCCTGGGTGATACTTCTCTTGTCAATTTTCTTGGATGATCGCAGATCACCGGTAATTACTATGTACTCAAGATCACTTTCTAACATAACAGCCAACTTTCAATGGTTTTTATGATGTTAAAAATCCTTTAAATGGATATTTAGAATTTATAGTAGTGATTATCCCATTTCATAATCATAAATGTTTCTATAGTTGAAAAGTCAGCCCATAATAATATCCTGAATTGTGCAGATGACCCTCTCATTTCACTAAAGATTTCCAGGAGATTTCATGGAAATTTTCTAACCTTTGGTTCTTCTTTAAAAAGAAGGGCTTTTTCCAGTTATTTTTTTACTGACCTTCCCCGTGTTTTGATCTTTTCTTGGATTTCATATGACTATAGATCCATGCCCATTTTACGTAGTGGGTCCCCTGATACTGATGGACCATCATAGGATTTTAGGGGGGGGTTGTCTTCTAATCACATGGATGGTTAACAAGAGCCAGGGATTCTTCCACCTCTTTTTATGCAGTCCATAGATTTCTGGCTTTATCACAGCAGTCCTCATTACCAGGTTAATGGGTATTTCCTATCTTAGCCTTTTTTTTGGATCCATGGGGTTAAATAAGGAGGAGGTAGAGTTTTAATTGAAGACCTGGTAGGGGTGTATCTGTATGAATAAATGGTTCCCTGTGGGGTTGATATTGCTAGTGGTACTCCTGGTTTCCATAGCCTTTCTGTACCAGAGTATGACGGATGAGGAGAGAACCATCCTATCCCGGGCACCGGTTCATAGCCAGGTGGAACTGGCCCTGACCTTCTACGATCATAACCTGGTGAGAAGGGAGTTATACAGTAAATACAGGGCCACCAATAACTATGAGTACT
>Ga0209723_1003336_pt1 | contig 19441 bp, 14 predicted proteins | sample BiotimSIPDNA_2_FD_185750 | JGI IMG/M metagenome (GOLD analysis project Ga0209723, IMG submission 185750) | Anaerobic biogas reactor microbial communites from Washington, USA - Biogas_R2 time_0 SIP DNA (SPAdes) (version 2) | ecosystem: Engineered > Bioreactor > Anaerobic > Unclassified | place... | reverse complement strand
AATCTACCGGATTCTCATGTTGCTGCCAGAGAGCGCGACGCGGGCGGAGTTGCAGCGGATGCTGCCGGAGCAAGACTTGTCCAAGTATTGGGCGAGTCATGCGGAGCCGGAGGACAAGTGTTATCCGATTCGCGGCGTGGTGATGTTCGGCTTAGGCGAAATGGCTCGCTCGGCTATGTATGCCGACATTTTGAAAAAAGGCGACATGGCCGAGATTGGTCGGATGATGGATGTCTCGCATGATGGCGACCGGGTGGTGTGTTATGACGAGCATTGGCAGGCGACGCCGTTTGCCGCGCCGGTTGACAACTGCTACTTGCTTGACCGTCTGGCTGACTTGGAAAGCGGCGACCCGGAACGAGTTATCCGTTCGCAGCTGCGCTGGCAGCCGGGTTGCTACGCATGCAGCATTCCGGAAATCGACCTGATGGTGGATATCGCTAAGCGGACACCGGGAGTGTTAGGAGCACAATTGGCCGGGGCCGGCTTGGGCGGATGCATGATGGTACTAGCCGAAAAAGACGCTATATCGCAGCTGGTCGACCACTTGAAGCAAGGGTATTATGAACCGGCCGGCAAGGAGGAAACCATCTTAGTCTGCCGGCCTATCGCCGGCGCTGGACTGGTGGCGATGGAATGAAGAAAACAAAGCACGGGCATTTTCCTCCGCAGTGGAGACGTCACGCCGCCCTAAGTAACTCAATGAGGTGAACAATGCTGGACATCGCAGGTCGCCGAGAGATTTTCTGGGATAGCTATATCCTGGAGCCAAGCCTTACTGACGCTTCTGTGCGATTGCACGAGCCCATTCGCCAGGAGGCAGTGGCAGTGCATGACCGGCCTTGGGAAGGCGATGGCAGCAACTACCATAACCTGCTGTGCGATGATGGGCTTATTCGCATGTACTATCTCGGCTGGGAAATGATGTCCCAGGACAAGACGCGACATACCACTGCCGGCATCCGAGTCTGCTACATGGAAAGCACGGATGGCCGTCATTGGACAAAGCCAGAACTGGGCCTTTTTGAGTTCGAAGGCTCAAAACGCAACAATATCCTCTTTGACCCGCAGGCATTCAACTTTGATAATTTTATGGTGATGCGCGACGACCATCCAGCGTGTCCGCCAGAGGAACGCTACAAGGGCATTGCGTATTATAAAGACCGGAGCCTGTGGTGCTTCACCAGCCCTGACGCTATCCATTTCCAGCCTGGCTGGCAGCTTTTTGACCGGAACCAGGGACATTATGATTCCCTTAACGTGGCATTCTGGCATCCGGAAACAGAACTCTACCATTGCTTCTACCGGAGCTTCCATCCAGCCCCGCCCGGAGTGGTGCCGGCATTGGTGCGAGACATCCGCCACGCTGTCTCGAAAGATTTCCGAACCTGGAGCGAACCTAAGCTGCTTGACTTCAGCGACGGCAATGACTTCCCGCTCTATACGAATAATGTCATCCCGTGCCCGAGAGTGCCGCATCTGCTGATCGGCTTCCCAACCCGATATGTCGAAAGAATGGAATGGACAGCGAATTTTGATCGTCTGCCCGGGGCAGAGAAACGCCGCGAGCGTTGGCAATGTCACCCGCGCTATGGCTTGACAGTCACGGATGGCATGTTCATGTCCTCACGCGATGGCCAGGACTGGCATCGTTTCACGGAGGCGTATTTGCGCCCGGGACCGGAACGGTCGAACAACTGGGTCTATGGCGATTGCTACCCAGCCCGCGGATTGGTGACGACGCCAGGTCGTGATAACAGCGAACCGGAATTGTCCATGTATCTGGCTGACAACCATTGGATGGGCGAGCCGGCTGTACTCTACCGCCATACGGTGCGCCAGGAGGGCTTTGCTTCCTGCTACGCGCCATACAACGCTAGACGGCTGACGACAAAGCCATTCCGATTCGACGGCGAACAGTTGTCGATTAACTTCGCGACCTCGGCGTGGGGTTCGCTGCAAATCACGCTGACGACCGAAGACGGACACGTCCTGAAAAGCGGAGAGGTGTTCGGAGATAGCATCGACCGGGTGGTCGATTTCGAAAATGGTGCAGTCGCGGACTTGGCAGGCAAAGTGGTCCGCATGGAAATCATCATGCGAGACGCGGATGTGTTTTCGTTCCAGTTTCAGGCGGAGGGGTAACCAGGGAACACACGGAAATTTGTAATTGAGCGCCCATTGATACTCGGAGTTCGGACAAACTGCGGAGCAAGGCGCCCAGGGTAAAGCGCTTTAGTGGACAGTGGACAATGGACTGAAGTGGACTTTAATGGACGTTTGTAGACGATGGACTGTGGACGTCAGTGGACATCAGTGGATAGTGGACGTGGACATCAGTGGACGGTACCTGCTGTATGTAGACCAAACGCCCCTCGCCCCTAACGAATTATGAATTATGAATTATGAATTATGAAATGCGCCTCAGCATTCAGCATTCAGCATTCAACATTCAGCCCCTCGCCCCTAACGAATTATGAATTATGAATTATGAATTATGAAATGCGCCTCAGCATTCAGCATTCAACATTCAACATTCAACATTCAACATTCAGCCCCACGCCCCTATTATAGCATAAGTGCGTCGATATAGGCGTTTTCGAAGTTTTCGAGAGTATTGAGGGCCAGTTCGCGGGGCTGGTTGGAGAGTTCGATCAGGGCTGGCAGCGACTCTGGCTGCGCCGCCAGGCGCGCTGCGCCGCCAAGGCTGGTGTTTCCGACTAAGACATGGTCGCCAGGCGGGAGCATGCCGATGGCAATGGCGTTGGCAAGGTCGAGATATTGGGCGAAACCGCCCGCAAGGAAGATTTTGCGCGGAGCTATTCCGCAATGCTGAGCCAAGGTTTCAATGCCGGCGCGGACCGCTGCCTTGGCTTTCAGGATTTGCTCTATGTCTTTTTCGGTGATGACGATTCCCGGCGCTAAGGTGAGGGAAGGAGCACTTGGTTGGAAACGTCCAAATTGGTTCAGGCGTCCGGATGCCTGCCCCATGGCCAGGAAATCCACCATGGCGGAGCCGCATAGTCCGTGCGGCTGGACATCGTCGCCGCCGATGACGGTGAAGGTTCCATCAGCGGCGATATGGTCGATGGCGCCGTGGTTGGCTCGGCAACCGCAACTCAGGCCAGCGCCTTCAAAGGCCGGCCCAGCCGCAGCGGCGGTGCAGACCAGGCGTCCGTCGCCGAGGTTGAAGATGATTTCGCAATTGGTGCCGATGTCGACCAGCATTTCGTCGGAGCCGAGCTTGACTTCATTGAGGCCGGCTGTCAAGTCGCCGCCGACATAGCCGGAGATGGCTGGCATGGTCAGCACATCGCCCGGGGCGTTGAGGCCGAGGTCGCGAGCTGGCCTGGTCGGGAAAACGCGGCAGGGCGGCGTGAAGGGCAGAGTGCCGATGGGGGTGGGGTCGATGCCGTGCAACAGGCAACTCATGACGGTGTTGCCGGCTATAGCAAGGCTGGTTACATCCTCGGCGCCGAGCTGGGCGAGGGCGTCGTTGATGGAATCGACGGCGGCTCGGCGCAACAGATCAAGACCGGCAGTATCGCCGGCCTTTTGGATGCGGGTGAGGACATTGTCGCCAAAGGCGTTTTGGCGATTGAAGCAGCTGGCCTCGGCAACGGGAATGCCGTTGACGACCTTGACAGCGGCAATAGTGGTGGTGCCGAGATCAATGCCGATGGCTATGCCGTGATTGATTGGCAAGGGACGGCTGCTCCAAGATGACGACGCCTGGATGCTTGTCTCAGAACGGGAGCTGTCTGGGACTTCGATATCGCCTGACCCAGTGGCGAGACGGCAACGGCAGGCAAGCGCAGATAGCGGAGCAGATGGGCTGACGGTGTGGCGGACATTGTCGATGAACCAAGCACCAGAAAGGAGAAAAACGCGGCAACGACCGCAAATGCCGCGCCCGCCGCAGCGGAGGTCAAGCTTGATGCCTTGTGCGGAAAGGACGCTGGCAAGGTCTTGGCTAGTGGTGGTTATAGTCAGGCGCATGGGGGAAGAATAGGGGCGAGGGGCTGAATGTTGAATGCTGAATGCTGAATGCTGAGGCGCATTTCATAATTCATAATTCATAATTCATAATTCGTTAGGGGCGAGGGGCGAGTTGTTTTATCCGCAGATGACGCTGATGACGCAGATTTTTTTAGGGTGTGGCGAGGGGCTTTTTTAGGGGCGAGGGGGCTATATGCGGTAGCCGCCGTCCACCATGTCCACTGCGAGCTTCCGTCAGGGCTGCAACATGCGGCAGGCTGGGATGCCTTAGTTTATTCCGAGGATGCGGGCGGGATTTTGGCGGGTGACTTGGTTCCAAGCATCGTCGCCTAAGGCGGAGCAGATGGGTTTGCGAGCGCAGGATAAAACTGGCGGTCGCCAGTCAGGGTCATGGGCGTCGCTGGCGATGATGACATGGTCGGGGTTGTGACGGATCAGCACTGTCATCTGGCGCCGGGGCAAACGCGAGAAAAAGCCGCCAGTGAAACTGTCGGCGTTGAATTGCAGGATTAGTCCTTTGTCCATCAGCTCTTTCAGGAGCCGGATGTTTTTGGAGAATTCTTGATGGCGCTCTGGATGGGCGAGGATTAGGTTGATATTTTGCAGTTGAGCCTTGAAGAGCTGATGGCTGATAAAGCCGAGGCTGATTTGGGGCGGGATTTCCAGCAGCAGATAGCGGGAGTTGGCGGCGCTTGGGTACCCAAGAAAACATTCGGGGTGGCGTATGACATTGTCAATTGCATTGCCGTCAGAGCAGTATTCCAAGCCCGGGATGACGGTAAGCGGAATGGCCTCTTGAGCCAGGGCGGCTTTGAGGGTGTGCAGGGCTTCCTGGCGGCGGGCGATGGTCTTAGAAAGGTCAATGCCAGGGCCGTGCGGCGTGGCAGCCATGTGGGTGATGCCGTCGGCGACAGCGAGACGTGCCAGCGCTAAGGAGTCATCCAGGGTGGACGCACCGTCATCTAATCCTGGTAGAATGTGCGTGTGCAGGTCAATCATAGGGCGATAAGGCGGCGTTACCCGGGGCGGCGTGGTGGCATTGTGGGGCACAGTAGACGGTGACCGCCGTATCGTATGTAGTTCAGGCTTCAGCCTGCCGTATATACCGAATGCAGTACAGGCGCGGCCTGCGGTGCTTTTGCTTCACTGTCCACTAATGTCCACTAAAGTCCACGTCCACTGCCACTAAAGTCCACTTCCGTCCCATCGTCTACTAATGTCCATTAACGTCCACTAACGTTCATTGTCCACTGTCCACTAAAGCATTTTCAGCGTTTTTGTCTCTCCTTGGTTTTCCCGTAGCCATAGCCGTATCCATACCCATGCCCATGCCCATATCCGTAGCCATATCCGTCTTTGTAGCTATAGTAGGCGTTTTTCGGTACGTCTGCGTTGTTGGCGATCAGTCCGGCTAAGGAGATGTTGACTTGTTTCAGTCGTTCACTCAAGTGGCGAATTATCGGCTTAGTCACGGTATAGAGACGTGTGGCCAGGATGATGGGCACGCCGTGGCTGGCTATGATTAGGGTGTCGGACACCACCAGGAGCGGTACGGTATCGATGATCACCAAGTCGTATTTCTCCTGGGCATCCTTCAGCAGCTTTTTGAGTCCACCTCCACCTAACAGTTCGTTTGGGTTGGGCGGGATTGGTCCGGCCAGGGCCGCATCCAGGCCGAGTTCTTTAATCGGAATGACGATATCCGACAATGCGCAGTCGCCGACCAGGACATTGCTGATGCCTCGTTTGCCGCTGTCTGGCGGCAGGAAGTCTTGCAGCAGCTTATGCAGTCGCGGCTTGCGCAAGTCCATGTCTATGAGCAGGGTGCGTTTTTTGTCACGGGCGAAGCTGCGTGCCAGGTTGGCAGCAATGAATGTTTTACCTTCGCTGGGGGTGGCGCTGCTGATGGCAAGGACGCGGCTGCTGCGGGTCAGGGCTGAGAGGTTGAGGCTGGTGCGGATGTCGCGGAAAGCCTCGTCAATCGGGTCTTCGCCGCTGCTCTTGAGCAATTGATGTTCATCTTCAGTGAACAGGGGCACTGAGCCAAAGTTGGCGAGGGTGTTGCCGAACTGCGCGCTTACCATCTCAATGTGAGTGACTTTATTGTTGACAGAGACCAGGATGAAGGCAATGCCGCCGGCCAGGGCCAGGGCTAGGACAAGCGCAGTGGAGAAGACTTTTTTCGGGACGGGATAGAAGGGCTGGCTGGCACTGATGGCCGGCTCTACAATGAAGATAGCGTAGTTCTCAATTTTGGTGGTGGCGTCAGCGATTTTGATTTCATTGATGCGGTTGACGAGCATGCGGCAGGTGTCGTCCAGGGCTGCGCAGGCAGCTTCGCGGATTTTGTAGTCGCCGCCGATGCGGTCTAGGCTGTTAAGGCGTTCACGGATTTCCGCGATTTGCGCATTCAGGCGGATCACGCGCTGTTGCGAGCGCTTGCGACGCAGTTCCAGGCCCTGGATGCTGATGTCAATTTCTTTTTCTTCGGCGGCGATAATCATGTCGCCGACTTTGCGGTGGGTCTGGACGGCTTGGTGGGCTTCGTTGTACTGGGTCAGCAGTTCAGGCAGGCGCATTTCATGGGAGAGATAGAGGCTTTTCAGGCTGCCGAGGTTGGTTGCGCCTTCGGGCAGCAGGAATGGCATGAGGATGACTGCATCGGCCCGGTGTTCTTCGATGGTCTGGAGGGTCGCGGTCAGCTCGACGTCCTGGATTTCCGCCTCAATGCAATGTTTATTCAGTTCGGTCAGCTGGCTGAGCAGGGTTGTGTAGGTCTGCTCCAGGTCAAAGATGCCGTGCTGCTCCTTGAACTTGAGCAATTCGGCCATTGCCTTGTCGCGAGATTTCTGCAGGTCGTCAAGTTGGTCGCGGAGCAGGTCAACGCCGGTTATTGAGATGCTGACCCTGCGTTGGAGAACGGAAGTCATATAGACTTCGGCGATGGTATTGGCCAGTTTTGCGGCGGCTTCGGGGTAGGGCGAGGTGATGCTCAGGTTGACCAGGGTTGTATTGGGAACTTGGGCAATTTCCGGCTCGGAGCATTTGCTGCTGTCGCCTTCCAGTCCGCCAGTCAGCTCGTAGGCGCGGTTGAGGATTTCCGGGCTCTGCATCAGGCGGATTTGGGTGTTGATGAAAGAGGCGCCAGCAGCGTTGTACGGGTCGACGATGCCGCGCAATTCCGTTACACGCAGGTCAGCGTTGCTTACATGGAGTTGGCAGGTGGAACGATACAGGGGAACCTGGGTGCGGAGATAGATGAAAGCTGCCGCCGCAAAAAGCAGGATAGCGGTCGGATACAGCCAGAAATACTGCCGGACGTAGGTGTTGTAGTAGCCTAACAGCAGGCGCATGAAGTTATCCTCTTCCGGCACCGTGGGCGGAAGAGCGGTCGCGCTGGAGGTAGGCTGCTGGCTTAGCGGTTGAGAAGGATTGGGAGAAGGGAAGGTGTTTGCCATATTTTAACTACGGAAGACACGGAAATTTTGTGTAGGGGTGTGTTTAACCACGAAAGGCGCGAAAGGACACGGAATTTTTGTCTATGGTTGTTTTTTAACCACAGAACACACGGAAGACACGGAAATTTTGTCTATGTGTTGTTTTTTAACCACTGAACACACAGAACACACGGAAATTATTTATACTTGGTCAACCGTTGATATTCGGAGTTCCGGCAAGCTGCAAGAGCCAAGCGCCTCGGGCAAGGCGATTTAGTGGACAATGGACGTTAGTAGACGATGGACTGTGGACAGAAGTGGAGAGTGGACGTGGACGGAAGTGGACTTTTGTGGACATTAGACAAGTGGAGCGAAGGCATGTATCTTGCAAGGCTGCTTTTTACCAGAATGACTCTGGCACGAACAGAATGTCGCCATTTTTCAATTCGACATCGCGTTCGAGGTTTTCGAGGTTGTTGTAGAGTTTTTTCAGATTGATTTCCGTCATCATCCGGTCACGGATAAGGGTTACAGCGCTTTGTTTGGCGACGCGTGTGAAGCTGCCGGCAAGGGCAATGGCTTGGCTGGCGGTCAGGACGCGGTTTGGCGGGATTTCCAGCGGGCCGGGCTTGTTCACTTCCCCGAGTACGTAAATTTTGTCTGCCAGTCCGACGATGATGTGGTCGCCTGGCATGATGCGGGTGTCAGACTCGTATTGGCCCAAAGTCGGCGACAAGAGCGAGACGGTCAGCCGTTCTTGGACACCGTCCTGGTTGGTTCGGACGATGCAGATATTGTCGGCGTCGGCTTCGCTGGTCAGGCCGCCGAAGCGGACGATCATTTCGGAGCATAACGGCGGGCGTTGGGTGTCGATATAGCTGAATCCTGGCGCTCCCACCATGCCGGAGACATAGACCGGCGGGGCTTTAGGCACGATGAGGGTGTCTTCAGGCCACAGGGTGAACTCGTCTCCTCCGCTATTTTTGGAGACGAGTGCGGAGACATCGATTTTCATTCGGGTGAGGCGTTTGGTCTTGGCGTCTCGGCGGAGGACTGCGACGTTGGTCAGGTCAGCGCTTTCGGTGAAGCCGCCCGCGCCGCTAATTGCTTGCAGTGCGGTCATACGGCCAAAGGTTGGCAGCTCCACGGACATGCTGCCGCTTTTCAGCTCGCCGAGCAGATAGACTGTGCGCGGTCCCCATGATTCGACAAAGACGTCGACATGCGGCGAGGTGATTTGGTTTTCCATGCGTTTGGTCAGTTCAGCCGCGATTTCTCGGGTGGTCTTACCCATCGCTTGGATGGTTCCGCAGAGCGGAAAGTTGAATTCGCCGTCTTCTTCCAGGCGCACGGTTCGGTTGAATTCGGCGACCCGGAACACGTCGATGCGGAGCACATCGCCTGGCCGCAGGGCAGCTGCTTGCCAATCGTCGTCGCTAGCTTGGGCAAGGGCGGCAGTAGTCAGCGCGAGGAGGACGGCTATGGTGTTAAGCAAGGGGCTTTGTTTCACGGTGGTATTTCCCTATAGGGCGTGGGCACGGCGTTCAGAAGGACCAGGACACGCCTAACATGAAGTTATTGATGTCATAGTCGAGGTCGTGGTCATACGAATAATGGACGATGTCGTATGAGTATTCGCCATAGAGGGTGAATCTCTCTTTCAGGGAATATTCCGCCCGTAGCTCATAGACGTATTGGACGGTGTCGAGGGCTGATTCCTTTTCATCTTGCAGCGTATACTTCAGGGCTTGAATGATCAGGAATTTGGGATTGACTGTCCAGGCTGCGGTGAGGTTGGAGGACGTTTCCCGCATCATGCCGCGCACGTCTTCCGCATAGCTGTCTGCCTGCGAATGCTCGAGGTTAAGGGAGAGGGCGACGTTGGTAACTGGGGCGTAGCGCAGGGTGAGCCTGCAATTAGGGGAGAAGTCGCCATCGCCCTTAGTGCCTTTGGTGCTGCCTTCATAGGATTTCTTTTCGACGCCGGCTTCGGCATAGATAGAGAATTTTTCGGTCATGCGATAGTCGACGAAGGCGTTGAGGAAGACGTTGTCAGAGTCGTCATGCCGCTCATTGTTTTTGTATTTAGTTTCGTCGTATCCCAGGCGCAATCCGAGCCTGGTTTTGCCGGTGAGCTGATAGAAGGGTGCGATACTGACGCCGTAGGCCTGGTTCGTGTTGTTTTTGAATTCTTTGTCGGGGTAGCATTCGTATGCCCAGTCGCCGGTGATTGCCAGCCCCCAGCGTTCATGGTCAATCAGATTCCAGACCGCCTGCACGCCGTTGGTGTAGCTGCGGGCGTAACGCTGGTCAACATTGTTAAGTCGTTCGAAGTCGCAGGAGCTGTAGAAGTTCAGGTACAGGTCGCCTGTGCCCACGCCGATGTTACCCACGAGGATGGGGGACAGCGAATAGACAAATTCGCTTAATTCATGGGCTTCTTTGTGATAGTGATCGTAGGTGATTTCGCCTTCCAGGCCGTATGTCAAGTAGTTTGAAGTCCGGAACCATTTGGCGGTGAGGCCAGTTGAGAAAATCCAGCGGCCTTGTTCTTCGCCTTTGGTGGCGCAGTAGACGTTGTCGTCGTATGAGACTTCCTGCCTGACGCTGCCTGCCAGTTCATTTGGGAAGATGGCGGCGCTCGCCTCCATGAAGTTGCCCAGGGCGCTGGAGGCTGCATTAGTTTTAGCGTTGAGGGCGAGCAGGGCGGCGGTTACCAGGGCTGCAAGGCGGCGTCTAGTCTGGTTTGTCCGCATGGCATGCGATCCAAATCTTGTTGGGGGTGATCAGAAACGGCGGCGCGAAAGTTCAATGTCGACTGGGGGCAGAGTGATCCGTCGTCAGTCGTCATTCATGGCAGAGTATTTGAGGTGGCGGTGGTGGCGGTGGCGGTGGCGCATATACCCTTTACGGCGCAGCCGGCTGGCTGAGATTGTTATTGATTCTGGGAGAGATGCCGATGGATAGGCGGAAGTTGGGCAGAGTATAGAACGACGCTTTCCCGCCGGCGCTGGTGCTTACGCGCTGGTCAGGGTTGGATGCTTGCAGGCTTTCGACCACTTGGGAGCGTTTGTCAGCTGGCATTTTATTAATTCTATTCTGTGCGACGGCCTGGGCGCGGGTGCGGAATTCAAGCTGGGGGCTGGCGACAATCGCCTGCATGGTCTTGATGAAGTCTACTTCTGGCAGGGCGAGCAAGTAGGTCTGCAACTCGGCTGAAGTCATGGCGGACAGGGCGGCCAAGTCAACTTTATCAACGGTTGCGGCGGCAAAGGCTACTGTTCCTGGCAACAGCAATAGCGAGCACATTAAGGCGTAGAATTGTTTTTTCATGTCTTGTTTTTCCTTGTTTTGGGTTGGGAGGCGTGGGGGGCTTAAAAAGTGTAAGTGGAAATCCGATAGGGAAGGATACCCGTGGCATTCATTTCCAGAAAGCAATTACCGATAAATATAATGCGGCCAAGGCAATTGTCACCTGGAATTATACAAAAAAAAACATAAAAAATCAACCCGTGGTGTTGTTATTTTGCCGGGAAAGGGGTATTTTTTACAATTTATGAACATTCCAGTCCCTGGTTCCGGTAGCATTTTCCTGTCTCGGAGAGGGTGCGACTTGTATGCCCAGGGACAGTTATGGGCGAGGGGTGAGTTTAGTGGACGGAGTTGTTATGTGCCACCATTGAGGATGGAGAAGGATAGCAGCTTTGGCTTTAGAGCGTAGAGTTTTTGCGAGATGATGTTGACGACTGTGTCCTGGGTGACAAAGTATTTCTGCCAAGAGCTGTTTTTGCATATACTCATAGGCTTTCTGACCAGGCGGATGGTGATTTCGATTCTTGATTTGTACGTCATTGCGTCAGTTGCGGGATTTCTCTGCTCAGCTTTATGGCAGACGTTGTCGATGTTGATGATCTTGATGGTTCTGAGCGCGTTTTCGACGTCCTGCAACAGGGTGTAGCATTCCGTTGAAATGATGATTTTCAGGGTATGTTTGCGGGGCAGGAACCGTTCTATCCATTTGATGCCGACGACCAGGAAGTCAGTGACGATGGCGGCAACAACGGCGAGCGACACTTGTCCGATGCCGCAGGCTACGCCAATGGCGGCGGTCAGCCAGAGATGGGCGGCGGTGGTCAGGCCGCGGACTGTGAGGCCTGATTTGAGAATGGTGCCAGCGCCGAGAAAGCCGATGCCGGTGACGACCTGCGCCGCAATCCGGGCCGGGTCGCCGATGTGCCGGCCTGAGGTGACGGTATAGCCAATCAGCACGGAGATAAGCGTGAACAGGGCAGCGCCAGTGCAGACGAGAAGATGCGTCCGGATGCCAGCGGCACGGCCTTGCAGGTCGCGCTCGATGCCGATGAGCATCCCCAGGACGGCGGCGATGCCGAGGCGAAGGAGGCAGGTGATCAGGGGTATGGGCATGGTTGAATGTCTCTGGGTTGGAGTGGAAAACGATTTTCTTGGCGCGGCTTGTTCGGCGAGGCGGCCGGGAGCAGTCAAGGCCACTGTAGGTCGCCCTAAGTTTGATGCCTCATTCCAAATATAGTTCAAGTAGTGTTTTTTTCATCCGCTTGAATAGCGTTCCATTGATATTTTGTGTTTATGGCATTACAGTAAAAAATTGCAAAACAGCTTGGAAAGCCGCAAGCAGAGCGTTCAGACGAGGATGCAGGAAAGACAACGATGAAAGAATTTGACCGGATCGTAATCGGCGCCAATTTTTTGGGTTGCGGCCTGGCAGCGCGGCTGGGCAGGGTGAAAATCATCGAGCCTTCCTGCGTACTCGGAGCTGACTTCGCCTTGACTTTCAATAGCGGCGAGGCGTGGGACGTCGCGCCGGAGCATCTGGAGGCTGCGGAATACTTGTCAATGCTGCGCGAGCATCGCGCTTTGGATGACGATGGGCGGACGGCGGTGGCGGCGTTCGCGCCGTTGCTGGCGGCATGGTGCCGGAAGCGCGAGCTGGACATTGAGCTTTCCTGTTCGGTGGTCGCCATTGAAGGACAGGAATTGCGCGTCATGGGCGTGGACGGGCGCAAAATCTACCGCGCTGGCGAGATTTACGACGCCATGCCTAAGACGAAACCGCGCAAGTTCCTGATTGGCTTGGCAGCAGGGCCAGCAGGCCTGGAAGATGGTCGGCGCGGTGATTTTGTGTTCCGGCAGTCGTTGCATCCTGGAGAGTATTACGTTAAGCTGGAATGTTCCGGGGAGGACGGCTGGGAGTTCGCTCGCCGCACCTGGCATCAGCGCTGGGCGAGGCGGCCGGAAGAGTTGCGGGATTGTCGCCTGCTGCTGCTTGGAACTCGCTTTGACTTGTGCAATTATCCCAATCCGGTCGCTGCGTTGGATGCGGGGCTGCGGGGCGAAGGGGGGAAGTTGTGATGGATAAAAAGCCAAAGAGCGACTATGATGTGATTGTGCTGGGCTTTGGCACTGCCGGCGCGATTGCGGCGATTGCCGCTGGTCGGATGGGCGCCAGCGTCCTTGTCCTGGAACAGAACACTTATGCCGGTGGCACTCAGAGCGGCGGCGGCATCACCGGCTTCTATGGCGGACCGCCACCGTATGGCCTGACCGGCGAAATCAATGCCAAAATCAAGGCGGCAGTGGAAGCTGGCGGCTATGGCGGCGAATTGGAAGTGCGCAAGTGGATTTTAGAGGAGGAAGCCCTCCGGGTCGGGGTTGACATCCGCTACGAAACCACCTGCTATGACGTCCAGCGCGAGGGCCGGCGCGTCACTGGCGTGCGCTGGGGCGAGTCGCGCGTCTTGTGTGAGGCTCAATGCCGCGTCCTTATTGACAGCTCGGCTGAGGCCGTCGCCTGCCGTCTGGTCGGCTGTGAGCTCCTCTCTGGACGCGCCACAGACGGACTCTACAACACCTTTACCAACACCTGCTTGGCCAGCAATGGCAACCGCGTTGCGGGGCTGAACTTTGACGCTGGCCGCATCAACCAGTACGATCCGGAAGTATTCTCCCAGACGATGTTGGAGACGGCGGCGTTGCATGTCCTGGAAGACTACTCGGCAGACAGCACGACGTGCGGTCGAGCCGGCCATCGGGTTGCGCTCAGCGACTTGCCCGGCATCCGCGAAGGCTTCCATGTGCTGACCGAGGAGGTCTTGACTATTGACGATATGTTCATGGGAGACGCCGCCCAGCTCCCAGACCCGGTCGCCTATGTGTTCACCAACCTTGACACGCATACTAATGACATGCCCCTGGAAAGCGAGCTGTTCCAGGACTGGATGGTCGGCGCCTCCATGTGGGGAACGCAGCTTTGGTTCCCGGTGATTCGTGAAAACCTGGTTCCCAAGGGCTGGATCGGGATTCTGGCGGCGGCGCGGCACCTGGGGGTGGATCATGACATCGGGCAGGCCGTGCGCATGAACGGCCCGATGGGGCGCATCGGCGAAGTCGCTGGCGTCTTGGCGGCGCTGGCTGCGCAGGCCGGACATGGCGACTGCCTGGTTGTGCCGATTGAGAACCTGAAAAGACGCTTGGAGGACATCCCGGATCGGCGCGGCGACAACGAGGCTGTCTGGGGATTGCCGGTCGAGGCCATCCGCGCTGGCCTGGAATCAGACCGGCCAGGTTTCGCCATCTGGTCGGCGCGCCATCAGCGCCGGGTGGCGGAATTGCGAGCCTGGTATGCGGACGCTGCTCCGGGCAGCCATTTGCGTCGGCACGCTGCTATGGCCTTGGCGTTGCTGGGCGACCGTGCCGGCGTGGATGAACTGCGCCAGGCCGTCATTGAACGTGATGCCTTCCTGCCCCTCACCAGCCGCCATTCCAACCACCTGCGCGGCTATGCCTGCCTGTACTTGCTGGGACGGCTGCGCGATGTCGAATCGCTCGAACTCTTCTTTGATGTGCTGAAAGACGACGCTATCCAGAACAAGTACGAGTATCATACTCATGCCGTGGCAGCGCTGATCAAGGTTGGCGAAGCGCATTCGGACAAGCGCGCCGCCATAGCGGAGTTTTTGCGGATGCTGGCGGAAGACCCGGCCTGGGAATTGCGAGCCCGCTTGAAAGAGACGCAGAGCTACCCGCGCATTGACCAGCTGTTCCGGCTTCGCATCGCCGCTGTTCTGCGGCAATGGGGAGTGCCGAACCAGATTGGCCAGGTTGTCCTCGCCATGCCCCTTAACGCACACGACCGGGCACTCGCTGAAAAGTGCCTGGCGACACGGTGAAAGAGGCGAAGTGTGCCCCAATACCCAAAAATACAGTCTGAAAGAATGTGACTACGATGCGAATCGTCATTGACCACGTGAGCAAGTCCTTTGGCAAGGTCACCGCCTTGTCAGACGTCAGTTTGGAAATCGGGGACGGCGAGCTGTTTTTCCTGCTGGGGCCATCAGGCTGTGGCAAAACGACGCTGCTGCGCTGCCTAGGCGGATTTGAACAGCCGACAGCCGGTCGGATTTTTTTCGGGGACGAGGACGTCACCGGTGCGCCGGCGCACGAGCGCAATACCGCCATGGTGTTCCAGGGCTATGCGTTGTGGCCGCACATGACGGTCGAGGAAAACGTCGCCTTTGGCCTGGAAATGCGCCGGGTGACCGGGACTGAACGCGCCCGGCGGGTGGACGAGGCGCTGGCGCGCGTGCAAATCAGCGAGCTGCGGAACCGGCGGCCGAACGAGCTGTCCGGCGGCCAGCAGCAGCGCGTCGCCCTAGCCCGGACCTTAGTGGTGCAGCCAGGATGCCTGCTGCTTGACGAGCCGCTCGCCAACTTGGACGCTAAGCTTCGCCGCGACATGCGCCGCGAAATTCGCTCCCTGTGCAAGGAAAGTGGATTGACCGGCATCTATGTGACGCATGACCGCCAGGAAGCCCTGAGCATGGCAGACCGCGTTGCCGTGCTCAAGGACGGCGTCGTCCGCCAGGTGGCGTCACCCCAGGAACTATATCGCCGGCCAGCCAGCGCCTTCATCGCTAATTTCATTGGCGAGACGAATTTTCTGCGCGGCAAGGTCGTCGCCAAGGAAACCGGGCGGGTTTTGCTGGATGTGGCCGGGGTGCGCCTGGAGGCCGAGTCCTGCCCCGAGGCGTTTGGAATTGGCGCGGAAGTGGTCCTGTCGTTGCGGCCAGAAGCTCTGTTCCGGACATATTCGGCTGGCGAAGGCGCCAATCGGCTGCGGGTGACTGTCCGCGAGACGAGTTATCTTGGCGAAATTGCAGACCATATCGCCATGTCAGAGCAAGGGCAGGAAATTAAATTTTTCGAGTTGAACCCGGTCGGCGTGTTGCGCAGCGGCGAGGCGATCACCCTCGGCGTGGAGGCTCGCGACGTGGTGATCCTGCCCGAGGCGGATTGACTGGCGCGGGATGGGACTCCGCATGTAGTTCAGCTTCAGCTTGCAGTACGTTACAGCCTGGGGAGACGCTTGTAGTGGACGTGGTGGACGTGGTGGACGTTGTGGACAGCGGTTACAGCTTCTCGCCCCCGCGCCCCTTACGAATTATGAATTATGAATTATGAATTATGAATAATGAAATGCGCCTCAGCATTCAACATTCAGCATTCAGCATTCAGCATTCAGCATTCAGCATTCAGCCCCTCCCCCCTAGTTTTATGCGTGATTCAGAGCTACATTATTGATGCGTCTTCGCCAGTTAGCCAGGCCATTTTCTTTGCATTGTCGCAGCGGGTGTACGGCGTTGGTTAGGAGGATGGCGGCGCGTCCGGCTTTTGGATTGAACCAGATGGAGACGCCGGTGAATCCGCCGTGTCCGAAGCATTCTGGCGGCGCATCTTGACCAGCGGCTGGGCAGTCGCCTCCGAGGGAGTCCCATCCCAGGCAGCGCGAACTGTCAGGGACAAGCCCGGCGCGGGAGGTGAACAGGGCGACAGTCTCCGGCTTCAGAAAACGGCCGGTCGGGCCTTGGCCGCCTTGGAGCATCATGACCGCAAAGCGGAGCAGGTCAGAGATGTTGGCGAACAAGCCGGCATGGCCAGCGACGCCACCTAGCCAGCGGGCGTTTTCGTCGTGGACGACGCCCTGCCAGAATTCATTTTCCGAGCCGGATTTTTGTTCGGTGGGCAGGCAGCGGCTGCGCCAGTCTATAGGCGGGTTGTAGGTCGTGTGATGCATTTGCAGCGGCGTAAAGACCAGGTCACGCGCCAGTTGGTCAAGAGGCTGGTTGGCCATGCGCGTCAGCAGTTCGCCGAGAATTATCATCCCGAGGTCGGAATAGACGGCGGCGCGGCCAGGTTCCTTTGCCAGCGGGGTGGTGAGTACCAGGGTGCGTCGTTCTGCGGTGCTGGCGACGTCCGCATGGGTGCGGTGGAATGGCCGGCCAGCCGGCAGTCCAGCGCTATGCGCCAGCAGGTGTCGAACCGTGACTTGACAGCGCCAGGCGGCCTGCTCCGAGCTGTCAGCCTGGGCGAATTCAGGCAGGTAGTCGGTCACTGGCGCGTCCAGCGGCAGCTGGCCTTGTTCATGCAGAAGCATGGCGAGCGTTGTGGTGACGATGACTTTGGTCAAGGAAGCCAGGTCGAACAAATCGTCTGGCGAGACTGCCTGGGCCTTTTCATCGAAGCGATGGCGTCCAGCGCAGCTGACCCAGGTGGTTCCATCAGCGTCGGCGACGCCGAGCACGGCTGCTGGCCAGGCGCGTTCGGCGGCGGCCTCGGCTAACAGCTGCGGCAAGGGCGGGGGGCAGGGCGTAAATATAGTCATGATTCTGCCTTGATGAGCAGGGCGGCAAAGGCCCCGTCGTGTTTTAGGGTGGGGATGATCAGCCGTTGGGCGCGGCAATGGAATTCTGGATGGGATGCCAGGAAGGCTTTGACTTGCAGGTGATTTTCCTCGGGTTCCAGGCTGCATGTGCTGTAGACCAGGCGTCCGCCTGGTTTGACGCCCGGGGCAGCGGCGTTCAGGATGGCTTTTTGGAGAGCAGTCAGCTCTTGCAGCTTGGCGTTGGAGAAGGACCAGCGCACATCTGGTCGTCGTCGGATCACGCCGGTGTTGGTGCAGGGCACGTCAAGGAGGGCGGCGTCCATGGAAGCGGCGGGCAGCACGGCGCTGGCGGCGTCGGCTTCAGCTATGGAGACATTGCGGAAGGCGGCCAGGTTGCTGCGCAGGCGGTCGAGCTTGGCGGCGGCGCGGTCAAAGCCGTGCAGGGCGCCTTGTCCGCGCAGGGCTTCGGCCAGGAGGACGGCCTTGCCGCCAGGGGCGGCGCACAAGTCAGCCACGTTTTCGCCGGGCTGCGCCTGGAGCATGGCTGGCGCCAGGAGGGTGGACGGGTCCTGGATGTAGAATGGCGACCCTGGCGCCATCAGGCTGCCTATTTCCCCCTCGGCTAATTTCGGGGCGGTGAAAAGGACGGCGTCAGGTGCCCAATCTGGGGCGGGGAGCGGCGTTAACATGGTTGGAGTCGGTCGGTTGTCTGGCGGCCATTGCCGACGGCGGAAGACCGTCGTCGCCGGCTGGAGCAGGACGGCAGCCAGGGCGCTGAGCTGGGTCGGGGAGAAGTCTTTCCGCCAGCGCTTCCAGAGCAGTTCTGGCAGTTCCAGTTGGACGTGCGGCGGGGCGTCGGCCAGGAGTTCGTCCCAGGTGCGGCCAGCGCTGGCGGTTGTCAGCGTCCGCAAGCAGGCATTGAGGAAATTGCCTTCCTGCACCGCGTGGTTTTTTTTGCAGTAGGCCACTGCCGCGTCGACGACGGCTGGGGCGGGCACGCCGTCCATCCAGAAGATTTCGGCCATCGCCCACCAGAGCAATCGTCGCAGGCGCGGTCTCGGTTTGGCTTGGCAGAGGCGTTCGATGAGCCAGTCGAAGCTGGCTCGGCGGCGGTGGACGGTGAGGAGGATGTTCTGAGCCAGGCGGCTCAGGCCGAGGTCTTCGGTTGCGACGAAGCCGTCAGCTTGGTGCTTCAGGGTGTCGACTACCTGGTGCAGGCAGGTGTGCAAGGGCGATGAGTCAGGTGCCGCGCCGCGTCGTGGCGGTCGGCGGCGGTCGGATGAGCGAGCAGGCATGATGGCGGATACCAGCAAAACAAGGGTGGAGGAGGCGTCGGCGCGGAGGTCACGCCGCGCCAACCGGAAAATGCGGAAGAATGCAGGGCAGAGAATGGATTTTTGCAGTTTAGCCAATATAATAGATGTTTGAAGCAATCCTCATTCGTGCAGGTGATTTTTTTCGATATGGTTTGATAATTTCACTCTTGCGCCGCCTTGGGCAAGGCAGTCAGCATCATTAGAGAGGAGAGGTAAGAGTCATGTTCAAGCAAAAGAAGTCGTTTCGGTTTTTTGAAGTAGGTTTAGGTTTAGCTGTCTTAGCTGTTGCCAACGGCTGCGCCAACTTAGGGGCGACCGATCCGGTTTTAGGCGGCGGCGGGTATTCTCCGCAGCCGGCCGCGCCTTCGCGGCCGACGTCGTCGGAAACTGTCATTGTCCAGAGGGGCGATGACATGCGCATGGCGCGGGAAATCGCTGGTTTGCGGGCTGATTTGCGCACCTTGCAGGAAGACCAGAAGCAGCTGCTCGCCCGCATTGAGAGCTTGGAATTGACTAACCAGGCCAAGGACATGCAGGTCAAGGAGTTGCAGAATCTTCTTTCCGCCATGGACGGGCGTTTCGGCGAGGTTGACAAGGAATGGCGGGACCGGATGGAGCGTCTGCGCACCGCTATGGAGCAGGAGCGCGTTCAGCGCCGCAAGGAGCTGGAGAACGTCACCAATGTGATGGCTTCGGAAATCAGCAAAGTCGCGGCTACCCCGGCGCCGGCGCCGGCCCAGGGCGGCGCCTACAAGGAGATCGTGGTTCAGCGCGGCGACACCCTTAGCGGCATCGCGGCCTCGTCAGGCGCCAGCATTGCTGCCATCAAGCAGTTAAATGGCCTCAAAAGCGACGTCATCCGCGCCGGCGACCGATTGAAGGTTCCGGTTCGCGAGTGAGCGGATTCCAGTGGAAAACAGGAGTGGCGGCTGGGTAGGTCGGCACCACAACCCTATTATTTTTTTAACCACGAAAAGGCACGAAATTTTTGT
>Ga0209723_1003334_pt1 | contig 19459 bp, 22 predicted proteins | sample BiotimSIPDNA_2_FD_185750 | JGI IMG/M metagenome (GOLD analysis project Ga0209723, IMG submission 185750) | Anaerobic biogas reactor microbial communites from Washington, USA - Biogas_R2 time_0 SIP DNA (SPAdes) (version 2) | ecosystem: Engineered > Bioreactor > Anaerobic > Unclassified | place... | reverse complement strand
AGTAAATGTTTTTTGGTCTTCAAGCCAATTACCTTCAGTTCCATCGTTACCAATACCATAGAAATAGAGTTTTACAGTAACATCCATAGAACCAGTATTTTTTTCGATAAAGGAAAGTTTATCCCAAATGCTGGTGAACCAACTGAATTGGGGTACATTTGTTAAATCCATTGATATCTCCCCATTTGAACCAACATCAACAGAAAGTCCTGAAGACCCACTTGCAGACTCTACAAGGAAATCTTGTCCTCCTCCTATTACTTTTATCCAAAACCAGTTTCCAGCAGCATAATGAGGACTGCAGTTAATGTTGGTGAACTCAATATTAAGAAGAACTGGTGTTTGTCCCATGGTGAGCTTTACTGAACCACCGTTTATGACCTCTTTGAGGGTACCATCTCCATTTGTTACTTTAATGCTTGTTAAAACTGCATTATTTTCTGGGGTTTCAGTAGCTCCTTTAACAGTGGTAAATGTTGCAGTAAGTGTCAGAACCATTATTATTGTCAAGACAAAAACTATTTTAATTATTCTCAAAGCCATCCCTTAGCCTATTGTGAGTGTATTCGTATATAACTTTTAGTGTGTTTGTGATGAATAGCTGAAGTTCATTTTTAATTGTATGCATTATACACAGTCAAGTGAAACGGTATTGGCGCTATTAGTGATAATCTACCGAAAAAATTGAGTGATACCTCTATTCAACGCAAGGAATAACCAAATGTGCTTAATTAATTCTTTAATTATAAAATAAGAACTACTGTAAAACTTTTAAACAACATTCTGTTTGGACCAATGTTGTGTTCGTATATAGAAAACCAAAACAACCACAATTCCTTTAACTGGGGTTTATCATAGCATAAAGAAGAACTATCTGTGGACTCAACTCCTGCCCCCACCAATTAGAAACTAATATCTAATATCATATTGGGTCAGCCTACTTCTTTTTGATTGGTTAGTTATGGATGTTAATTTTTTAATGCACTTTTCCCGTAAATATGTTAAATCTCTCTAAGCTCAAACGATAAAACATAGCAAAATTGTTCATTGACAATAAAAAAAGGTTGTTTAAAACAACTATTACTGGCTTAATTGTGGAGTTATAAGAAACTTATAAAAAGGTAGGTAAATGCATAAAGCGGTAACTAAATTGAAAAGGTATCTTATAGCTGAAAAGTTAAGTCTGACATGGAAAAGAATTAGATGAAGTCTTATGTGTGTTTTTGTTGTAGCTTAGCCATTACTTGTTCCAGTAATTTGTAATCTTGTTTTATGCAGTTGTAGTTGCGTTTTATTCTTAATTTAAGCATTCTAAATGTGACATCGGTTATGGTTTCGTCATTTAGGTATTTGGTTAGGAGTTTTCTTTCTCTTTCTGAGAGGATTGCTTTATGCATAGTCAACAACCGCTAAGGTATCAATTTGAGATACTCTTATATTTAGTTATTGTGTAATAATTATTGTATACTATAACGATTCGGAGAAGAAAAAAATGGAAAATAAACAAGTTAAACCCCTTTCTTTTGGCGAGGATTTTCTTTCGGGAAAGAAAAGTCTCAGTGGTGTCGTGGGTTCAAATCCCACCCTCCGCACTGTAGAGGAACCTGCGAAAAAAGACTTTTGCCAGCAATATGGTGTACCCCTACCATTATCTTTGTTTAGTCACGAAACATTGAGAAGGCTTTAGTCAAGAAAATTTGATGAAAACGCTCTTATTAGTTAACTCTTTAATCCACTCTAACCAGAAGGTATAAGCGTGTCATTAAAGATACCCAAAAGATTGGTCATAGTCTTTGCATTACTATCGATTGTTATAATACTCATAGGATATTTTGCTTACATAGAATTCAATAGCAGAATAACCCCTACCCCTACTTCCTCGCCTACTCCAACCGAAAATCCCAATGCTCCATTAATTACTAATTACTCAATTACTATTCCGGAAATATACAAGGTTGGGTTTGGTATTGCTGAGATTCAAATGAAGTTTATTGCACCAACATCAAACTTGCAGAATCAACAACCTGTTTCAGAAGCGAATTATTCTACAACTAAACTACCGATCACTCTTTCAACAAATCCAAGTGATGCAACCAACCACACTCTTCCACCAATCATAAACGGAACGACAATAGACATCAAAGTTAACGTATATTGGTATACGCTGATAACCGATAATCCAAGAATTCTTGTGGCCTCTGAGAAATGGACTGAAACAAAATATATTTAAAAGTAAAAGAGTAAACACTACTTTTATCCCCTTTAGGTGTATCTATCTACTCTAAATCCTGTTAATTTCCGAATATTAGAATTAGTCAGTAATAAAAACAGCTTCAAACTAAAATTCCTGTTTATACCAACATAAATTGCTGTGACCTTTCACTTTTTTAGTGAAAGTCTCGATGTTTATGCTAAAACTTAATGTTTTAAATGTATATTCTCATATTAAAAATTGTTTTTCTTGGGTAACGCATAAAAGCCAATGATGTACAGTCATACTAACATTAAAAGGACTTGATACTGATGTCCGCTAAAACTCTGCCACGAAAGTTTGTATCAGTAGACCCAAGTAAGTGTATTGGTTGTGGGATATGCGAATATGCATGTACAACAAATAAAGGTGAAACCAACTGGAACCCGATACACTCTAGAATCCGTGTTGTGCGCATGGCGCCTGTTTTCAATTTTGCTTTAACTTGCCGCGGATGTGTAGACGCGAAATGTGTTATATCATGTCCAGAGCGTGCAATAACTCAATCAGAAGTTAATAATCTATTAATAATTGACGAAAAGAAATGCAAAGGCTGCGATTGGTGTGTACAAGCTTGTCCACATGGAGGAATAACAATTCACCCAGTAACTGGAAAAGCCATTGCCTGTAACCTCTGCGAAGGCGACCCACAATGCATCAAAACCTGCCCAGAAGAAGCTCTAGAACTCGTTGAATGCGACGAAGATGCTGATAAACGTTTTAATGACGCATTATCAAAACTGCCCGAGCAGACTGAACATTTGATGGCGATTGTTAAGAAGAAAGACTGGAAACCCCTGATAAATATCGCAGAGCAACGTTCAGAACGTGTCGCTGAAAAACTAGAAGCCTTAAACAAACATGTGCTTGATAAAAAACAAGAAGAATAAATCCTCTTGTTTTTATTCACTGATTTTCTTCAAAACCCCTAAGTAACATATCAATATCTAAACCAACATTCTGCCCATTGTAGCCTCCTTCTAAAACAAAGAATGTAGGCAATGCAAGTTTAGCTATGTGTTTACCAATTTCATAATAATCTTGTTGAACTAAACCTAGAGATGCTAAGTCACATTTGTGTGTATCAAAACCAGCTGACACTGCAAGTACCTCAAATTTGCTTGTGTCTAAACTGTTTAATGCTTTGTTAAAAGTTTTAAAGTACTTTTCGCCTCCAACATCAGGAGGCAATGCAAAGTTGATACAGTTTTTTTCTGATGTTCCTCCTGTTCCCGGAAAATTAGGTGATTGATGAACCGAGACGTAGGTTACTTTGTCGTCGCCCAGAAATATTTCTTGTGTCCCATTTCCATGGTGTCCATCGATATCTAAAATTATCGTTTTTTTGTTCAGTTCTTTGACTGCTATTGCAATGTTATTAAGGTAACAAAAACCGCGTGTATATACGCCAAGTGCTGCTCCATAACTTCCAACATGGTGTCCTGGAGGTCGTGTGAGGGCAAACCCATTGATTCTGCTTGCTAACAAAGTTGCACCCACGGATACTTTTGCAAATTCAAAGATGTTATCATAGGCAGGTGTGTCTGAATCTTCAACTAAACCTTTTTTTATATTCCATATGTACTCCATGTCGTGGACGGATAACACTTCATCTTCAGTTGCGGGTATTGCTTCTACAAATTCATAGTCTTTCTCCTTTAAAATGTCCTGTGCAATCTTCACTCTTTGTGGTCCTTCAATGTGCCATGTGCCATAGCATAAGCATCTATCTGAATAGACTATCTTTGTTTTCATTGCAGTATGCATCCAACATACACATAAGTGTGGCATCGCATTTAAAATATAACGCTTTACAGTCTTTATCAACCTCAAGCACTTGGAGAATAGTCTATGATAGCACAGAACCCATTCGATCTGTTTCGTCAAGAATGCCAAACTGTATTAACAGTCGCCATCAAAAAAACTCTACCTGAAATAACCCCACCGGCAATTAACCTTAAAAGAACTGCCAATCTAGATTTTGGGCAACTAGCTACTTCATTATGTTTCGAATTAGCCAAAAAACTAAACCAGAAACCTATATTGGTTGCAAAGAATCTTGTTGCCGCTGTTAACAATTCAACATTTGAGTTTATAGAAAAAGTTGAACCTGCAGGTGCAGGATACATTAACTTTCACGTTAACTTCCCCAAATTTAATGCGTTAATTTTGGAGTCAATCAAAACATTAAACAAAAATTACGGCCTCGTAAAAACAGACCAACCGAAATCAATCATTGTGGAACATACAAGTGTAAATCCTCTTCATCCCATACATATTGGTCAAGCTAGAAACCCAATGTTAGGGGATGCATTGTCAAGAATTCTTCAATGTAGAGGACACAATGTTTCGCGCCACTACTACATTGACGATGTTGGCAGACAATCTAGTGTGGTAGCTTATGGATATTCAAAATTAGGCCGACCTAAACCCAACGAAAAAGCTGATCTTTTTGTAGGTAAAATCTACACAGTCACTTCTTGTATTGTAGAGATATCCAGACTAAAAAAAGGAAAAGCTTCTTCAAGCAACACAAGCTCTGCCGACGATTTAGCAAAAATAAACAAGGAAATCGACGAGTGGACATCTATTGCTGTTGAACTCAAAGAAAAATATCCTATTCTTTTCGAAACACTAATGGAGAAAATAGGTGAAGATGCTGATCCTGAAGAAGAAATTAACAGTTTAAATCGCTCCTACGAGGATGGTTCACCAGATGCAAAGAATCTAATTCGAGAAGTTAGCGATCTATGTCTTGAAGGATTTAGGCAAACAATGAAACGGGTTGGAGTAACATATGACTCTTGGGATTGGGAAAGCGACTTTGTTTGGTCAACACAAGTCAGCGAAGTTATGGCAAAATTGAAAGCTTCTCAGTTTGTTTTTACCGAAAAAGGCGTTTTAGAGTTTGATGCTGAAAACGTCACAAAAACTTTTGATTTAAAGAGTAAACTGGGCTTAAGCGATAATCACGAAATTTCTCCTTTAACACTTGTACGTGCTGATGGTACTACCCTCTATACCACACGTGACATAGCTTACACGATTTGGAAGTTCAAGAACGCTCAGAAAGTGATTAATATAATAGGTATGGAGCAGTCTTTAGCTCAACTTCAACTCAAGATAGCACTCTACGCTATGGGTTACTGTGAAAACGCCGATAACCTTGTTCACTTCGCTTATAATTTGGTTACTTTGCCTGGTTACAAAATGAGTAGTCGTCGTGGACACTACATAACCTTTGACGAAGTATTAGATGAAGCTATTCAACGTGCTTATTCAGAGGTTTCAAAGCGATCACCGTCACTTTCTGATGAGGAGAAGCATGATATCGCCAATTTTGTAGGTTTGGGTGCAGTGCGCTATGCGCTTTTAGATGTAGACCCGGGTAAACCTGTTGTGTTTACATGGGAACGTGTACTCAACTTTGAAACCAATAGCGCACCCTATGTCCAATACACTCATGCCCGAGCCTGTAGCATACTCCGCAAAGTAGAACATAAACCGGAATATCTTAACCTCGAACTTTTAACGGAGCGGTTGGAACGTGAATTAATCTTGGCTTTAGCTGAATTTCCCGACATATTCGTTGAAGCCACAGAATACCTAAAACCAAACATAATTGCTGATTACATTAATACGTTAGCAGATAAATTCAACACGTTTTACAATGCATACCCAGTCATAAAAGCTAAAACTCCAGAACTCAGCGATGCACGAATTGCATTAACAAAAGCTATACAAATCGTCTTGAAAAACGCACTTACCTTGATTGGAGTGTTTGCCCCTGAAAAAATGTAGCTTTCACTTTATCCTTTAGTCATCTTTTACTTTTATAGACCCAATTAGTTATGTAACAATTCGGTAAATACTTTTTAAGGAACTTGTCAATGTAATCGTTTGTTTTTAGTAATAACAAGTTTCTTATACCAGTCAATTAATTTAAAACGAGGTGCATTCTAATGAATAACAATTCCTATTTCCAAAAAAAACTTGAACCCATCAAGGTTACCAAGCAGAAGAGCGTCTCTCAACTTCTAAGCGAAATGGGTAAGACCGCATATCAAGGCCGTAAATTAGGTGAAGCAGTTGATATTTGGGAAAAAATGGTCAATGACAAAGACACATTAATCGTTTTAGGCCTCGCAGGCTCAATGAGTACAGCTGGACAATGGACAATCGTTAATTGGTTAATGGAAAACCGTTTCATAGATGTATTAGTCTCTACTGGTGCTAACGTATCTGAAGATATTGTTGATGCAATGGGTTTTGGTTACTGGCAAGGTAGCCACATGGTAAACGACCAAGAACTCTTAGAAAACGACGTTAATAGATACTACGATGTGTTTGGCAAAGAAACTGATTACAGAAAAATGGAAGAATTAATAACTGACTTTGTGATGACACTAAAAACCGATTATAACTATACTTCAGCAGAATTTCTCTATTTACTCGGTAAATATCTAGGTAAGAAAAATATCCCCTCAATAACTGCAGTTGCAGCGGCTAATGGTGTACCTATTTTCAGTCCAGCAATGGTTGACAGTGCATACGGTGAGACATTTCTTATGGCAAAAAATCAAGGCCATAACGTGGTCATTGACAGTGTTAAAGAATTTGACCAGTTCATTAGCATAGGAACAAAAACCAAAGATGTCGGTGTAGTTTACATTGGTGGCGGTGTTCCCAAAGACCTTACTCAATTGATCGCAATATCTGTATCTCCTATGACTCAGGACCAAGGTGTTAAAGGTAGAAGCGGTGGCTTACGCAAAGGATTACAAGAATACTATTATCCACATAAATACGCTATACAAATCACTACTGACTCTCCACAATGGGGCGGCTTATCGGGGTGTACTCTTGAAGAAGCAATTAGTTGGGGTAAAATTAACAACGAAACAGGAACACGTGCAGTATGTTACTGTGACGCAACTATTGCACTGCCTCTTATTACACATGCCCTCTCAGACAGAATTATAGAAAAACGTAAAGGCCCAGATATGAGTTGGCTATTTAAAGACGTTCAATAACGTCTTTAACTCTTATTTTTATTTAATCTATCAATAAGTGCAGTTGTAATTATTGGCATAACCATTGTTGCGTCAGCTTCGACCATAACACGTTTTGCTTTTTCACTGATTTTTCCCCAAGAAACTGCTTCTCGTGGTCTTGCTCCGCTAAGGCTGCCGTCCCATTCGTTAGCTGTACTTATGTACACAACATAATCTAAACCATCTCTAAACTGGTTCCACCAAATAGTGTGATGTTTTGATATTCCTCCTCCAATTATTAATGCACCACTTTCCTTTGAATCAAAAATCATGTTACTCAATTCACCTTCATCTTTAAGCAAGTTAATCCTGAAGTCTTTATGGTCTTGACTGAAGAACCATAGTTGATAACCTACTGCACCATCAGTTATACCTGGAACAAATACTGGAATATCATTTTTTGCAGCCCAATAAAGAATAGATGTTTCGTTGCAGCAACGTAAACCAATTTCCTTTGATAATTCAGCTGAAGATAACTCATGTTTACCTTCTTGGTAGAGGTCGTTTAGCATTTTTTGAATTTTTTCTTCTATTATTATTCCGTAACTATCATTTGGTACAAGTACATTTCCAAGGCGGTTTACTCCCTCTTGGTGAAGTTTAGAATCGCTCATTACAAAACTGCCTTTGTAGTAGTCTTTCCAGCAACGGGCTACATCATGGTCTAATGTTCCACAGGTGGTGATTATTACATCAACAAGTTTACGTTTAACTATTTCTTTGAGTACACCCCGTGTTCCAGTGGCTACAATATCTGCTGTAAAAGAGAGGAATTTAGTGCAGCCTTTTGAATTAATCATATCTTCTAAAATGTTTACGCCTGTGGCCAATTTACCTGAAGTAAATCCCCACGCTTTATCCATCTGTGAAACAAGTTCGTCTACTGTCATTTTTTCAGTAAACTGATAATCTTTTACTGCTACTTTATGTAATTTTTTAGGCATAATCTTCAGACTCCTGTAAAGGTTAAACAATAATCAGGATAAATAGGTGTCGAAAACAATAACTTACTAAGCCGAAAGATATCCTATTATTCTATCGTAAATGTCCACATCCAAAGAATCTTCATAACCTGAATAAATGCTGGGGTTATCATTAACTTCGACAACAACAAATTCTGAGTCTACTTCTTTTATATCTACCCCATAAAGCCCTTTACCTATTACACTGCATGCTCTAAGGGCAACTTCTCTTAATTTTGGTGGTGTTTCATCCTTATGCATGCTCACTGTTCTACCCCAAATCACAGTTGGTTTACCTCTTAGTTTAGCACCATGTTTCCATTTGCCCTTAGGAATCATGTATTTACAAACATAGAGTATTTCTCCACCAAGTACACCTACTCTCCAGTCAAATGTTGTTGGAGTAAACTTCTGAATAGCTAATACATCTGATTTCTTAAAGAAACGTTTAGCTACCTCTCGGAAACTTGTTTCACATGCCGCTTTTTCAACATAACGTGAAAAGCTCGTGTAAGGTGCTTTAATTACTACTGGTTTACCTAAAGTGTCAAAGATTTTAGTGATGTTTTTATGATGTAAATTTTCTTTGTTTAAGAATACTGTTGGTATACATGGTATGTTGTATTTTTCAAATAGGGCATATTGATGAATCTTGTTAGCACAGATTTTGATTGATTGTGGATCATCAATAACTTTCAGTCCCAGTTCCCATGCAGTCTTAGACACTATATACGAAGTGTATAATGGATCAGTTGTTGCACGGATCAGTATTGCATCATATTTTGGTATGTCTTCAATGTTTTCGCGAAATAGGAAACTAAATTGACTCCCTGATTTTTCTGCTGCTTGTTTAAACTTCAGGAGAGCTGCTTCCTCGCGGGGATCCATAAAATTATATTTTTCAACGAAACAAGCTATCCTAGACACTGAATTCTTCACCCTGCTGAGAAATCAGCAAAATCTCTTTCGAGACCAATTCTAACTCTGCCTTTGTTAACTCATTTTCTTTTAGTGCTTCAAGACCGCACAGGTATGTTTGACCTTCTACGATTTGAATATACAATTTGCACAGTGGAATCTTGAATAATTGGTACACTTTGTTTGTCAGACTTTCAGTTTTTTCATCAGTGGTTAAGCATTTACCAAAAATCGATCTAACCGATAGAATTTCGCTTCTAAGAGTTTGGGCACAAACTGTAAATTTATAGTTCATCCCTAAACTTTTCATTGCCCTATACAAAGCGCTTTTATTTTTGGCAATTTGGTAGCCTTCATGTATAAATGGATTTACTGCAAAAACTACAACTGGTAAACCTATTTCTGTTATTATCTTTTTAACGCTGTCTGTAACGATAAATGGTAACGTAGGTATACCTGCTTTTTTGGCGCGTAATAGTAAAAGAGGAATTCGGCTAGCGTCGATTATGTTTTCGCAGGAAGGAATTACTTTGTTGCCTAAGACTTCGGCGTGCAAAGAAACATAGTAAGCAGTTTTAAGGTAGCGGTAATCATAACATAAATTTATTGTAGATTCCTTAATTGATGATTCAAGAAACACCGAAGGTTTCAGTGTATGCAAATCATCTGTAAGACCGATGCTTGAAACAACCAGCACCCATAGGACACCAGATAACAAATGCCGTTATATTGGTGTGCTATTTAAAATTAGCGTTTTAACTTGTACTTCTGCTTGGTGTCTTTTAGTGATTCACCTTTATTATTTCAGTGTTACAACTTATCTTTACCTGAGTTTTTACCTGTGTTTTATATTCAAGGAATAAATACGCAGAAAAGCTGAAAATTAGTTATCTTAATTTACTTGGGCGTGCAGACTTACAATAAATACTATAGTGAGAGGGACATTAACGTATAAAACCCTTGAAGTTTTAGGTCCAGAACATGAATATTCGCTTATAGATCAAAATCTGAAAATTTTACCCATCTCTGACCAAATAATCAAATCTTGTTGTGGAAGAATTATCAATTTCATAGAACTCCCTAAGTTTACCTTTGGCAAAGAAATGCAGTTACATGTTATGGAAATCAAAGCGAATAAGCCGTTCGAAAATCCATCTGTTTTTGAGGAAACAATACAGGAAGCTGTTTCTACTCTAAGCCAAATTGTAGAAAAACATGGTGCCGCGCTTCTGGGGACCGGTATGCATCCTCTTCTCAAATTATCTGATACCGCTATTTGGCCACACTACCATAAAAAAATCTATAGTGAATATGGAAAAATATTCAATCTAAATCAACACGGTTGGTTAAACATCCAAAGTTTTCATCTTAATCTTCCATACCAAAAAGAAAGCGATGCTATTAAAATTCACAATTACCTTACTCTTCTGAGTATTTTTCTTCCAGCTGTAGCTGCATCATCACCTATATTTGAGGGAAAAGTAGGTCCAGATACGGACAATCGCCTTAGATTCTACAAATTAAACCAAAAAGAGGTTCCTTCTATCACTGGAGACATAGTTCCAGAATATGTTACTTCTACAAGTATGTATAAGGAACAAGTTATTGGTCGCTATTCTAAAGATTTAACCAATTCCGGTGTCTCTTCCACTCTTCTAGATAGAGAATGGGTTAACTCTAGAGGTGTAATTTTCCGGTTTGATAGGCGGGCGCTTGAAGTTCGTGTGATGGATGAACAGGAATGCGTAAAGTCAGATGTTGCATTAGCTTGTTTTATTCGAGCCTCTTTAAGAGGTATGTTGGAAACAGAAGATGAGTTGTTACCTCATGATGTTTTAGTAAAAAACTTTAATCTGGTAATTAAGGAAGGATTAAACGCTGAAGTCAGTAATCCTCACGGAAAAACCTCTCGCCAAGTATGTCAACACTACTACAATTTAGCTATGAAATATGCAGATTGTGACGAAAAAAAATATCTTTGGTTGGTCAAGCAACGGATTGATGAAGGCAATCTTGCAGACATAATTCGCGATAGAGTTGAGAAACGTGCACAGAAAACTATTTACACCGAAGCAATTCTTGATGTATATTCAACGCTGATTAGGTGTCTACGTAATAATGAACCCTACTTTTAAGGTGCATTCTGATGAACAAAAATGATGATAATGGATTAACATATTCATTTAATATCTGTAGTCACTGCCAATCCATCTGTTGTATAGATGCCAAACCTCCTTTGACTGTTAATCGGAAAAAAATAATTAAAGAATATGCACTCAAAAATAACATTCAAATCGGAGATCCTTTTGTTTATAGCGAATATCCTCATGTTGGTGTTGGCGAAGGCGCATACTGTAACTTTTTTAATAAAGCCACAGGAAAATGCATAGTGCATGATGTTAAACCTGAAACATGTGTAGCCGGTCCAATAACTTTTGATATTAACTTTAAAACAAAAAAGATTGAGTGGTTTCTAAAGAAGAAAGAACTTTGTGCTTATGCAGGTATTTTATTTGATGATAAAGTTTCTTTAGAAGAGCATTTTGAAGAGGCAAAAAAGCAATTGCTTTCTCTGGTGAAAGATTTATCTGCTGATCAACTGCGTGCTATAGTTAAAATTGAGGAACCTCAAACTTTCAAATTGTCTGATGATGATTTGCCTTTACAAGTAGCTAAAAAATTAGGGCTATAAGAAACCAGCATCTCGTAGTTTAAGCGCTATTGCTATGTTGCCTTTGAATTGAACTTTGCCTGTGAAAAAAGCCCTCTCAGCACTTATTTTCCCATTGATCATGTCCAAAAAATCGTTCGCGCTCATTTTTAACGTCAAATTAGGTGATTCGTGTGTGCCCTTTATTACTTGCATTTTTTGGTCCTTTACTGTAATGAACCAGCTTCCCCCTTCGGAACCTAAAATATCTAATTGAGCTGTAACATCTACCCCTACTGCTTTTTCTGGTTTGAACCGTGTAGATAATATTTCTTCAAAGAATTCTTTAGGAGTTTGTGCTTCCATATTTTCAACTCACAACTTTTGTTAGTTAGGTTTAGGTGTTTTTAAGGTTTTATTGGCCTCAATTATCTGAATAAATCTTTTTCCTTAGGTCTAGTTAGTGCAGTATTGTTTATGCTTTCAGATGGTGTGTATTTGTAGCCGCGAATAATCGCTGCTGGTATACCTTCGTTTGCTTGACCAGTAACTAACTCTGCGGCTGAGGCAAGTTCATCTGCTATTGCAGTCTGCTTTATCTTTAATACATAACCAAAAAGATCTTTTTCTCCTCGTCTATCTCTGATAGGTTTAAGGCCTGCTACCCCTAATGCTATGTTAATTTCTCCCATTCTGAATGGTCTGCCGTGTGTGTCAGAGATAATAATTGCTACCTCACAACCTATTATTCGCTTAATTTCTTGTCTAATGTTTTCTGCGGAGATGTTAGGGTTTTTCGGTAAAGGTGCTACACGTCGGTCGCCTGAAACGTTAGATTGATCAATTCCAGAGTTAGCACATATTATACCATTGTTTGTTTCAGTAATTATGCTGTTTTGGCCTATACGAATTATGTCTTTAGTTTCCTGAAGGATAACCTCTACTAAGGCTGGGTCTTTATTGGTTTTCTGAGCTATTTCTATTGCTTTCTGCGAAGGTTTCACATCATCAAGGTTTACTATGTTTCCTTCAGCTTTAGATACAACCACATGTGTAACAACTATAATATCCTGTGACTGGATGGGGGTGTTCTGTTTTTTTGCAGCTTCAACTATGATTTTACCCAAGTTGTCTCCATTTTTGATAAGTGGCAACCCTTCTACAGGTATTATCTGGATTGTGTTCGTAATCTATTTCTCCCCTTACGAATTCCCTAAATAAGCTTTAACTTAAAGCTTATCTAAGTTGCTTAAAAAACAAAAAAATAAAAAATTAAAAACTTATGGAAGAGACCTAATCGGTCTCAAATTGGTTTTTATTTTAGCTTCTGAACTTTTGCAGTTTCTGTAGCATTAGTTTGTCGCCTTCAGCGTCACCTGCACAGGTGGCTATGATGCCGTCAACTAATCCTACAAGTTGTGATGCTTTCTCCTCAACTGTTTCCATGGTTGCAGTAACTGGCCAACCGATAACTTTTACGATTTCCTTGTTCTTCTCAGTACCTACTAAGAAGTACGCGAAGAGTGGTTTGTTAAGTTTTTTGCATTCGGCTGATACTGCTTTGAGGGCATCGAGTGATTCGTCATTTAGTCTCATGAAGTATACGAAGTCCCATGGTTGACGTACACGTTCCAGTGTTTCTTCAATTGAACGTCTAGCTGTTAGTAGACAACCAAGTTTCAGGTTTTTGGTTTTAACGTCATTGCGTATGAAGTCACGTGCTGCTTCTGAAGAAGGAAGCATCTTTATTGGTTCGCCGTAGTGTGGTTTGTCTCCCATTGTTACTGCTAAACCATCTAATCCTATTACATCAGATGCTAAAGCTAATCCTCCTACTTCAACTGGTCCTTTATAGTGTAAAATAAATATTGGGCAGACATATTTTTCTGGGTACTTATGTTTGAGTAGGCAACTTACAACTACACCGCTTGGAGCTGGAAAACCAGCTGCGCCATCAGTTACGTTCCATCCGTCAACTAAGTCTTTGAGTTCATCAGCAAGTTTTAGGAATTTTCGTGTGGGCACAAATTCGTTTAGTATTTTCATTAAGATTTCAACTCAAGCTTAAAAGGGGAGGCTTCTGGATTAAAAAATCTTTTGTATATGTAACGTTTTTCTGATATGTAACACGTTTGGGTATTAATGTTTTTATTCTAACGTTGTAATTTAAAACGTTTTTGTTTTTTAGCTTTCGTCTTTAGTAAACCTGGTTGTATGTTACCTTTTTAGAACTATTATGGTAAATTATTTGTATCTGTTTGCTGTTTCCCTTGTTCAGATTTATATTATCAAATGTCTATCAAATTTATAGGAATATAATCAAACATTTCCCAATACTTACCACGTTGAGATTGTAATACTGATAATTTGTTGGAGAAATAATTAAAATTTTGACCTTACCTTTCGATTTAAGTTTATTTTTTCGTTATTTCTACTTGTTCTTAATCGAAAGGCAAATTTTAGTGCAAATAGAGTAAAAAACAATTAATTAATGCCTTATCTTTGATTTTAATATGGCAAAACATTCAACAACTTCATTCAAGATCAAATACGTGCATGGCAACCAAAATTTAATAGATGCAATTGAGTTACTCTGGGAAAGTTTGAATCAACTCATGTGTGAACGGTCAATTTATTTTAAACATCATTTTCTTGGAATGACATTTGAAAAAAGAAAAGTTGAGTTACTAGCAAAGGTCTCTTCTGGTGAAATCCACATTGACTTGGCAGTTGATGAAGTAACTGGTAATTCAGTGGGGTATGTTGTGAGTAGTATAGATTCTAATAAAACTGGTGTAATTGAATCTGTATATGTCTCTGAGGCTTATCGTGGATTTGGATTAGGAGACCGGCTTATGAGAAATGCTTTATCTTGGTTAGATGAAAAAAATGCTTTAGTAAAGGTGCTTGACGTTACCGTTGGTAACGAAGCTGTTTACAGCTTCTACTTTCGTTACGGATTTTTACCTAGACAAACCCAGCTTAAACAGGTAAAATAGGCTTTTTCATCTGTACATTATTTCAGGTTTTTCACATTTATTTTTCTTTTAATTCCTCTACCTCTTTTTTGCCCTCTTCAAGTTCTTTTACTTGTTCAGGATCTTTCATCAATAGAAGCGCTTGGAATTCACCTACATGGGCTTTTTCTTCTCTAGCAATGTCCAAAAGTATCCTCTTTATCATAGAATCCTGTGCTAAGGCAGCCATTTGTTCATATAAGTTTATGGCGTCAAGTTCCGCAATAATGCCTGCTCTTAAAATTTCTTTATCAACTTTGTCTTTACTAATCTTTTCCAAATTAATCGGTATTTGAGACAACAATTTACATACCTCAAATATGTATAATGTCACTTTTCAAAATAAACTTTTATAATAAATCTGATTTTCTAAGGATAATATAAATTAAGTCATCTTATTACCTTTTTACCTGTGGTTATTATGAAAATTGCTGTTTCAGGTAAAGGTGGAGTTGGTAAAACATTAATTGCTGGCGGTTTAGCACGTGGCTTTGTAGAACGTGGATTAAAAACAATTGCTATTGACGCTGATTCTTCGCCTAACTTAGGTTTGACTCTTGGTTTATCAACAGAGCAAACACGAAAAATTGTGCCAGTGTCTGAAAATAAAGAATTAGTTGACTCAAAAACTAGCACAGGTTACACTGGCGTTTATAACTTAAATTTTACAGTTGATGATATAGTTAAACAATATTCTGTTCCTACTCCGCTAGATGTAAACTTGATTGTCATGGGAACCGTTCAGTCTATGGGGTCTGGTTGTATGTGTGCGCCCAACGCAGTTATCCGTGCGTTATTGAGACATTTGGTTGTTGAACGTAATGAAGCTGTTGTTCTAGATTTTGAAGCAGGTGTTGAGCATATTGGCAGAGGAACCGCAAAGCAGGTTGATGCGCTCTTAATTGTTGCTGACTCGAACTTGAAATCTCTTGAAATAGCTAAACACATACATGATCTTGCAGCCGCTGCAGATATGAAACAATTGTACTTGATAGGCAACCGAGTAATGAATGATGAACAAAAAGATGCAGTAACAAAATTCGCAAAAGAAAATTCAATGGAATTACTTACTTTCGTTCCTTGGGATCAGAAAGTCATTGAAGCTGATATGCTTGGTGTAACGCCACTAAAAAACAAAGAAATAGCTGCAGTAAAAGCAATAGATGGAATTTGCGACCTTTTACTTAAAAAAACTGCATAAAACCTTTTTTTAATTACAAAACGATTGAGAAATTTAAGTCTCACAAAATTTATAGCTCACAAAAAATATTACTCTACACCTAAAAGGTGAAAAATTTTGACAGAAGAAAATTCTCAAGGAACTTTTCCAGTTCTCGGACAAAAAGCACCTGACTTTGAAGCTCCAACAACACAAGGAACACTACGTCTCTCTGATTACAAAGGCACTTGGCTAATTCTCTTTTCTCATCCTGCAGACTTTACCCCTGTCTGTACAACTGAGTTCATAGCTTTTTCCCAAATCTATGCTGATTTAAGAAAGAGGAACGTTGAACTATTAGGCTTAAGCGTTGACAGCGTAACCTCTCACATTGCTTGGATAAGAAACGTTGAAGAAAAAATGGGTGTAAAAATTCCTTTCCCCATAATTGCGGACCTCAATAAAGACGTATCAAAGAAATTCGGTATGATACATCCAGGGCAAAGTAAAACAGAAACAGTAAGATGTGTATTCATAATCGATCCTGAAAGCACAATACGCACAATTCTTTACTATCCATTAACCACTGGCAGGAACATGGCTGAAATACTCAGAATAGTCGATGCGCTGCAAACAACGGATAAATACAAAGTAGCGACTCCTGCAAACTGGAAACCCGGCGAACCAGTCGTTGTTCCTCCTCCTGGAACCACTGAACAAGCTGAAGAACGCCTCAAAGAAGGCTATGAATGCAAAGACTGGTACCTGTGTACAAAAAAGTTGCCCCCGAGCTGATTTAATGCCCTGTGTGTCTCCTGACGGAAAACCAACTTCCACTGGTATGACGACTTTAAAGTCACTGAAAGCCGATGCGTTAACTGCTGAAGAAGTTGCAAACAAAACTGGTCATCCACTTTTCCGCGTAAGGAGTGGTCTTCGTGAACTGAAAAACGCAGGATTCGTCGAAGAAACAGCAGGAAAATATAGTCTCACCCAAAGCGGAGAAGAAATAATCCGCTAACAACTTTTTTTTGAACAAATTTATGGTTTTCTCATTTAGGGAACTGGTTTACCTTAAGTTGAAATTATATTCCCTGAAATACTTTTGGCGGCCAAGTGACTCATCTGGTTTATTAAGTTAGCTGCTAACTTTTAAGTTAACGGGGTTTAGTTAACTTTTTGGTATTTAATGCACTGATTCACTATTTTTCAATTTATGGTGCTGTTTTAACTGATTGCCCATATTCCATGACCATTGCCTTTTCCCTCGCTAAAATTTTCGCCAATTGTTGGTGTTGTGGCTTTTTTCAATTCGCCTTTTTTATATTTTTCAAGGGCTTCTTGTACAGTTCCAGAGGTGCAAATCATTATCTCAATCTCTGCAGCTAATAAAGTCTTAAAAGAGTTAGGCCCAAAATTTCCAGTTATAAGGACTTTTACTCCTTTATCAGCAATAGTTTGTGCAGCTTTAATCCCTGCGCCTCCTCTTGTTCCCGCAGCCATGTTGGGTATTACTTCAACTTGTGAGGTTTCAGTTTCTGCAATTATTAAGTATTCACATCTACCAAATTTTGGGTCTATTAGAGCGTTTAAATTATCTCCTTGTGATGTTAAACAAATTTTCATGGTTTTTTCCTCAACTTTTTTTGAGGGTTTGCTTTATTTTGTTAATAATACCGTTAAATGCTTCGGCTGTTGGTGAATCAGATTTTTCAGCTATAAAGGGTATTCCGTTATCAGAGTCATTACATACCTTTGGGTCTATGGGGATTGTTCCTAAGTATGGTACATCTAATTTCTGTGTTATTCTTTTACCGCCGCCTGATTTGAAGATGTCAATTTTTTTTCCACATTCAGGGCAAACGAATCCGCTCATGTTTTCCACGATTCCAATGACTGGTACGCCGACTTGTCTGGCGAATGTAACTGATTTTTTAACCACTGCCTCTGAGACTTCTGAAGGCATTGTGACTATTACTACTCCGTCCATGTCCGGAATTAATTGCATTACACTTAATGGTTCATCGCCTGTTCCTGGCGGTAAATCAACAAACAGGTAATCCAGTTCTCCCCATGCGATGTCGGATATGAACTGTTGAATTAGTCTCATTTTTAAGGGTCCACGCCAAATAACAGGTGTTTCGTCGTTTTCAAGAAGGAAATCCATTGATGCTACTTTTATGCCTAAACTGCCTGTAACTGGCGAAAACTCTCCTTTTTTGTCGCCTTTTAGCTTTTGACCTTTTAGCCCCAACATTTTGGGTATGCATGGTCCGTGTATGTCGGCGTCGAGTACACCTATTTTGTTTCCGTCCATCGCAAATGCCATCGCTAAATTGGCTGTTACTGTACTTTTTCCCACTCCTCCTTTTCCGCTGATTATTGCTATTTTATGTTTAATTTTTCCAAGGTGTTCATTGATTTTCTGTTTTTGGAGTTGCTCTTCTTTTTCAGGGTTGTTGCATTGTATGGAGTTAGTGCATGGTTCGCGCTCTTTTTTTTGCTCGTTTGTCTGGTTAGTCATTTATTTACACCTAATAAGTCACAAAAAGTTTAATAAATAAATTACATTAATACTTTTGGTTTATAAACTAAACATGTTTGTGGTGGAGTAAGTGGATAAAATAGACAAAAAAATCATAGCGTTACTTCAAACTGATGGTCGAACAACATTATGTGATCTTGCTGGACATGTAGGTTTAACAAGTATGGGCACTAAAAAAAGACTTGAAAAACTAATAAAAAATAAAATCATTAAGGTTTCTGCTCTAATCAATCCTGGCGCTCTAAAACTTCACCCAGCCATCGTAATGTTAGAAATGGAAAGCGCAGAAACAATGCAGGACCTACTTGATCGATTCGAAGATTGTCCCCGCGTCATACAGATATTTAAAACCATGGGCGGCTACAATTTAATCGCGTTAGTTGTTGCAGAAACTCCAGAAACACTTGAAAGCATTTCAATGGAAAAATGTTCCCTACGCTGCAGTAAAGGTGTTCGCAGATCAGAATTCTACCCCATAAGTGAAGCCTTTTTTTCCCCATTCTTCCAAATTAGGGGAAATTTGGCCCAAAAACAAAGGTCAACTACGCCCTGTAAAGTGGATTGTGAACCATGTAATCGTTATGAAACTCAAAAATGTGTAGGCTGTCCTACTTCTCGTAACTATAAAGGCTCCCTATAACTATCAATTTAGGGTTAAGCAAATTTGACTGTTAAACCATAGACATTATATGTGAGCTTTTGCTAAAAATAACGTAATAAACACTTTGAGGTTTGTTTAGTATGAAATCACTTGTTACTATTGGTCGCGGAGGGACAGGGAAATCAAGTTTTACTGCCTTGATGGCTAAATGCTTAATTGAGAAAGGTCATTCTCCAATGCTTTTAGTAGATGCTGACCCAGACCAAAACTTGGGTGAAATGTTAGGTGTTGACCTTAAAGAA